>Ga0247806_10000759_pt1 | contig 17908 bp, 14 predicted proteins | sample UWRJL059202B1_FD_179935 | JGI IMG/M metagenome (GOLD analysis project Ga0247806, IMG submission 179935) | Plant litter microbial communities from Arlington Agricultural Research Station in Wisconsin, United States - UWRJ-L059-202B-1 | ecosystem: Environmental > Terrestrial > Plant litter >... | reverse complement strand
AAAAAATGGTATATCCGGCATACGTCATGATAAACAACTGGAGGAGCTAAAATTTTCCTGCCAGATTGCCGGGCAGCCAATTATAACAGATGAGATAAAATCTAAATATTTTACAGAATTAGAACTTAGGGGGTTTAGCAGCACCGGTATTTTATATGGTGTTATTGCTGGTATAGAAGCCTGGACTAATGCCGGTTTAACAATAGATAATAATGAAGACCCAGATTGGGAAAGTGGGACGATCTTTGGTTCAGGCACATCGGGAATAGATAAATTTCGCGAAAGCATTTATAAGATAGACGATCTGCAAACCCGAAAGTTAGGAAGTACCGTTGTGGCGCAAACCATGAACAGCGGTATAAGCGCTTACTTAGGGGGCAAATTAGGCCTGGGTAATGTTGTTACAACTAATTCATCGGCCTGTGCCACAGGAGCCGAAGCTATATTAATGGCTTATGAGCGTATAAAATCGGGACAGGCAAAACGAATATTGGCAGGAAGTACAGGAGACAGTGGCCCTTACATTTGGGCAGGGTTTGATGCTATGCGCGTTTGCACTTTTAAGCATAATGAATCTCCTAAAGAAGGTTCACGACCAATGAGTGCTACAGCATCAGGGTTTGTGCCGGGAAGTGGGGCAGGAGCATTGGTTATAGAAGATTTAGAAACGGCCCTGCAACGTAACGCTATTATTTATGCCGAGATTTTGGGAGGTAATGTAAATTCTGGTGGGCAGCGGGGTAGTGGTACCATGACTGCTCCAAATAGTAATGCTGTACAACGATGCATAATAGCTGCTTTAAAAAATGCGGATATAACTCCTGATGCAGTTGATGCTATAAATGGGCATTTAACAGCTACAACTAAAGATAGTCTCGAAATTGAGAACTGGACGAAAGCTTTAGGCCGCAGTGGTACCGATTTCCCTTATATAAACTCGCTTAAATCTATGACCGGGCATTGCCTTAGCGCTGCCGGAAGCATAGAAAGTGTTGCTACAGTTTTGCAATTGCGTGAAGAATTTATATTTCCAAATATTAATTGTAACGACTTAAATCCTGAAATAATTAAACTTATAGACCCGACTAAAATTCCAACAGAAAGTATTACCGGAAAAATAAATATTATTGCTAAAGCCAGCTTTGGTTTTGGCGATGTAAATGCATGCCTCATATTTAAAAAATACAAAAATTAATTCCATGGAAAAACAGCAACTTATACAAGAATTAAAAATAATTATAAAACCTTATACAACTAATATAGAAGCCTATGAAGCCCTTAATGAAACTACAGATTTTATAAAGGATCTTAATATAAATTCGGCTAACCTGGTAGACATTGTTTTAGATATTGAAGAAAAATTTGATATAGTAATTGATAACGAAAATATGGAACGTATGCTTGATGTTAAAACAGCTGTTGAAATTATAGAGGTTAAACTATCAGCGAAATGATAGGCAACGATGTTATAGATTTAGCACAAACGCGTAGAGAAAGTAACTGGCAACGGCGAGGATTTTTAGATAAGTTATTTACAACAGATGAGCAATTACAGATAAGTAATCATATCAATCCCGAAACTATCATTTGGACGCTATGGAGCATGAAAGAAGCGGTATATAAAATATATAACAGACAAACAGGAATACGGGCGTTTAATCCTAAAAAAATAGTATGCAAGTTTAATAACACTAATATTGGTACAGTGAGCTGTAACGAAAAATTATATTTTACCAGGACAATCTCAACAAATAAATATATTTATACTATAGCCACTATCAGTAAAAAAAAACTTAGTGAAATAATAGAATTACAAGATATACCAGTAATTAAAGATTTAAATGGATTACCCTACGTTGCAGATAAAAATACAAAAATGCTTTACCCTATATCTGTTAGTCATCATGGTGATTTTTATAAAATTGCAGCTCTGAAAATCAATGATTGATTCGTATATATTATTTTCTATATATTATAAATAGAAATTGTAAGTATATACACCATCGCTATTTTTAATATATTATAAATATCCCCATCGTTTGAGTATTATGCATTTTTAGATATATTTGTATCGCAACCCTGCTAAAAAATAAAAAAAATGCTATCAAATAGTACTGATACCAATCATCTTCGTAAAGCCCTTGAGGCTTCGGGTACAGGTACGTGGTGCTTTGATGTGGCTTCGGGAAAAATTTATGCCGATGCTATAGCAAAGCAACTATTTGGCATTACAGCATCTACTACAACATACACGCACTTGTTTGCACTTGCACACCCAGACGATAGAGAGGCAGTAAATAATGCGGTGCTTACAGCGTTGTCTTTCGGGGTTTTAGATGTTACTTACAATACCCAAAATGGCAGGATAACTGTAAAAGGTAAAAAATTTACAGATGAAAATGATACTACTGAGAGTTTTCATGGTACAGTACGGCTTAATATTTTAAAAACTAAATCACTTGCAAAAGTAGCCAGGAACGAAGATACCCTCAATGCAATTATTCAGCAATCACCCATAGCCATTGGTTTGTATGTGGGGCGCGAAATGGTGATAGGCCTTGCTAACGAGGTTATGCTTAGCTTTTGGGGAAAAGATAAATCTATAATTGGGCAGCGCCTTGAAATCGCAGTGCCCGAACTTGAAGGACAGCCCTTTTTACAAATACTTGATGATGTATTTACTACCGGAGAAACATATCATGTAACAGAAGCTCCTGCAAAACTCCCAGCAAACGGTATTTTAGATGTTTATTATTTTGATTTTACTTATAAGCCGCTCTTTGATGATAATGGTAAGGTGTATGCCATTATGAATATGGCGGTAAATGTATCTGACCGAATGGAATCTAAAGTACTATTACAGGAAAGTGAAGCCCGTTTCAGGACAATTACAGAGCAAAGCCCCATGGCAATAGGCCTCCTTAAAGGCAGGAATATGATTATCGAATTAGGCAATGAAAAGATTTTTCAGGTATGGGGCAAAGATGCTTCTATTACAGGTTTACCTCTAATTAAGGCATTACCCGAAATTGAAGGCCAGAATTTTATAGATATTTTATACAATGTTTACGATACCGGAATGGCTTATAAGGGCTATGATGTAGTTGCTAAACTTATGCACAATGGTGTTTTAACCGATGTGTATTTTGATTTTATATATACACCTCTTAAAGATGAAGATGGCAACGTATCTGGTATATTAATACTTGCAAATGATGTTACCCAACGTATAAAAACCATAAAGAAAATTGTAGAAAGCGAAGAGCGGTTTAAAGCTGTTATATATTCTGCTCAGGCAGCAATGGCTGTTTTTAAGGGCCGCGAATTAGTTGCAGATATTGCTAATGATGCTTTTCTTGAATTTGTGGGCCGCACAGAGAAAGAAATGATTGGGCGTCCTTTGCTGGAGTCTATGCCCGAAATGCAAGGACAGTCATCAATCGAATTAATGCATGAAGTATTTGATAAGGGTATAAAGACCCATCATTACGGCAGGCTTATACACATTATAAAAAATGGTGTTTTAACGCCTAATTACTATAATGTAAGCTATACACCTTTATTTGATAGTGAAGGCAACGTATATGCGGTGCTTGACATTGCTATCGACGTAACCGAATCTATTATGGCGCAGCAGGCTATAGAAGAAGCAGAGGCTTCGCTTAGAGGTGCTATAGAACTGGCAGATCTGGGCACGTGGAGCCTTGATCCTGAGACTGGTATTGTAAACTATTCTGAGAGAATGCTGCAATGGTTTGGTTTTGATGGTGAGCCGGAAGATATTAAAGATGTTTATGACATTATTCACCGTAAAGATAGCAAGAGGATAGAAAAAGCGGTGCTAAAGGCTTTAGACCCGGAATCTGATGGGTTTTATAACGAAGAATATACTGTTGTAAATAAATTTACGGGTCGCGAACGTATTTTACACGCTCAGGGCAAAGCTTTTTTTAACGCGGAGGGTAAAGCTTATATGATAAGTGGTACAGCACAGGATATTACTACGCAAAGAAAATTACAACTGGCGTTAGAAAGCGAAGTAAAAGCAAGAACTGAAGCACTACAGGATGCTAACAGGGAACTGGAAGATATTAATAATAAACTTGTTAATACTAACGAAGAACTGGAACAATATGCTTATGTGGCAAGCCATGACCTGCAGGAACCTCTCCGCAAAATAACAATGTTCTCTAATTTATTAAAAGAAAGGGATAAAGATAATATTCATAAATCTACTATTGATAAAATTGTACGCTCATCCGAGAGGATGTCGCTGCTGATAAAAGACCTCTTAGAATTTTCGCGGCTCTTAAACCCGGATACGCGTTTTATGCATACTAATATGCAAGCTATTGTGCATGCAATTACAACTGATTTTGAATTACTTATAGAAGAGAAAAAAGCTGAAATAATTATAGGTTCATTACCGCTAATAGATGCTGTACCTTTGCAAATGAACCAGTTATTTTTTAATCTTATTGGTAATGCACTAAAATTTGTGACTGCCAACGCTACACCTAAAATTGTTATAGACTGTAAAAAAATAAGTAGGGAAGAAGTACGTGCATATATACCACAGCCTACGGATTATCAATATTATTGTTTTTCTGTAAAAGATAACGGTATTGGTATTGACGAACAATATCAAAAGCAAATTTTTGAAGTTTTTAAAAGGCTGCATTCCCGCACAGAATATTCAGGATCAGGAATAGGACTTGCTATTTGCAGGCGTATAGTGTCTAACCATGGTGGAGCCATTTTTATAAAATCAGCATTAGGCAAGGGTACAACTTTTTATATCATACTTCCTGAAAAACAACAGGAACATTAAATTCCAATCTTTCTTTTTAGCTTAAGGAACACTAAAGCTGTGGTATAAGCATTACCCCATGCAGTAAGCCTGTTGCTTTTCTCAATTTTTAGTGCATCGCACACATCATCAAGACTTGTACGTGAATCGTCTGGCAGGCCTTTCCAGCGCTGGTAAAGTGCATTAGTATCCATAATCGGGTTTTTAAGCCTGCCAAGTTCAAGGCGTTTTAATGCTTGGTTAACCATTTCTATATCAAGGTTAACGTTATGACCTACTAATATAGAATCTTTTACAAAATTAAGAAACTGGATCATGCCTTCGGCTTCCACAACTTTTTCACTGTTAATATCTATAATGCCATTATTAAAAGCCACTGATTTAGGGCTAAATTTGTCTTGCTGTATAGTAACTTCAAGAAAATCGCCAACCTCAATACCATTACCTACAACTGCAATTGCCCCAATAGATAGTATTACATCTTCTTTAGCATCTACGCCTGTAGTTTCCATATCAAAAATCACAAAACGTTTTTGCGTGGTACTGTCATCATTATCAAACAGGTTAATGTAATTTTTCCAGAACTGGGGGGTACTCCCTGTAAGCCATTCAAAAGCCATAATTAATTGATATAGGTTAGTGAAAAGCGGTTTTTTATGAGGTCATGAATATCACTTATAGGCTGAAAACAGTTTTTAAGCTTTACTTTATCATTCTTAGATAACTCACTTAAATTTAAATACCTTCCGTTAGAATTGTTTGCTAATCCTTCTTCAGTCCTAAAGCGTTGCAACACGTTAAAAGCTTCAGCACATTCTTCATAAAGATCGGCATGTTGCGGCTCCAAATCGGCAAGCTTTTTAAAGCGGTGGTATGTATTTGTAATTTCGGTTTGCCCTTGGCTTAAAGCCAACAGGCGGGCTGCATCTATTAGAGGTTCAAGGGCACGTGCCTTAATATCAAAATAGTCTTTATGCTCACCGTCTCCTTCAACTAAAAACTGCCTGAAAAATCCAAGCGGTGGTGGGTTCTTTAATGTGTCATTAGCAAGAAAGGCAAAGAACTTTTTGTTTCGCAAAATGCGTTCTTTTATAAGTTCTGTAAGTGTATCTTCTATTGCAGGAAAACCATAAATAAAGTCGAAGTCAAAAAACAGTGTACTTATTTCTACACCTTTCTCTGCTGGGCTATTAATCCAGGTATTGTATTGCTTAATCCAGTCTGTTAACGATTTACACCATTGAGGATTTCTTGCCATTATATTATGTGGTGAAAATTCGTAGCCCACTTTACTAAGCGATTCGGTAACCAGTTCTGCAAGCTCAACAAAGTAGCGTTTTACACTTTCATATTGTTCCGGCTGTACATCTTCAAAAACTAATGCATTATCCTGGTCTGTAAGTAGTAATTGTTCTTTGCGGCCCTGGCTGCCTATATTTATCCAAGTAAAGCGAACAGGAGGGTGGGTGCCCATTTTTAACACGGCGAGCTCTATGGCACGGCGTGTAAGAGCAATATTAATTTCGGCCACAATGTTAGACATGTGCGAGATAGGAATATTTTTATCTATAGAACTCTGTATAAGATCTGTAAGTTTCTCACGAACATACTTAAGCTCCTTATTATTGGCAGCCCTGCGGGTTTGTTTTAAAAGTACTCCTGGTGTATTTGCCTGCGCCGCAACCACATCATGCTCTGATATTATACCACTCACAGCCGATTTATCACTCCCGTCGCGGGTTACGCAAAGGTGCCCTACATCGTGCTTAAGCATGATCATTTGTGCTTCGGCAACAGATATGTTTTCCGGTACAGTAATTACCGGTCTTGTCATAACCTCATGAGCCTCCGCTGTAATAGGAAAAAGGCCAGTAGCAATTTTAGACCGCAAATCCCTATCGGTAATAATCCCCACCGGCAACTGGTCTTGTTGTATAATCACGCTTCCTATAGCGCTGTTTGCCATAGTCTTGGCTATAAACATAAGTACATCTTCCGGGTTAGCGGTTATAGGGTTTCGGGTATATTTTATGGGCTGAAAATATTGTATATCAGCATCCTGCTCGTTAAATATTGTGTTTTCAGAAAGTAACCGCCCACTACGCTCTTTATCATAAGGATTACGGGTTTGCGAAGCAAAACTTTCAAGCAGAAACTCCAGTACTTTGGGGTTTTGTGATACATAGGGCTGAAATACCTTTATAGGAACGCCATAAATTATAGCTTCTTCGCGGGCGCGGGCAGTCATTAAGTAATCGTTCTTGGCAAAAAAAGGCCTCAGGCCAAGTATATCGCCCTCATCGCACTTATCTATAAGAGTTTCTTCAGCATCTGATGTAAGAGAAAGCCCAATGGCTCCATCTTTAACGATATAAAAATCAGTATGTGTAGTATCGCCACCTTTAAAAAGGACTTGGTTTTTTTCGAGATATACCACTTTACATTGCAGGGCAATATCAATCAGCTCAGCAGGAGTAAGGCTGCTAAAGGGCGGGTAGTGCTTTATAAAATCGGCAACATTTTGAGCAACAGGGTTTTTCATTACCGGTAAATTTATGCTAAAAATAATGTTTTTTAAGTATATCTAAAAGAAATGCCTACATGAAAAACAAAAAGGTTTGTTAAATTTAATATGGTAATGTAATAAGTTTTTGGCTGTGTAGCACAAGTTGCTACCTTTACAGAATAACACAAATTTATAACAATGAAATTTACAACTAAAATTGCCATACTATTTATGGCTGTATTTACAACATCTATGGCTGTTGCACAGGAAAAAAAACCGGCAAGCCCGCCGGCAACTGCAACTGGAACAATTAACGGATCTACCATTACAATTAACTACAGTAGCCCTTTTGTAAAAGGTAGGACTATTTATGGAGAACTTGTACCTTACGGAAAAGTATGGCGTGCGGGTGCTAACGATGCTACAACTTTTGAAACTACTAAAGCAATTAAAGTTGAAGGGAAAGAATTACCGGCAGGTAAATATGCTTTTTTTGTAATTCCTGAAAAGGATGGTAAAGCGACGGTAATATTTAATAAGGAAGCTAAACAATGGGGCGAATATAAATATGACGCAAAGCAAGATGCTTTACGCGTATCTATAAAAACTAAAAAAGCTGTGAAATTAGTAGAAAGCCTTATTTATACTGTTGGTAAAAACAATGTAACCCTGAGCTGGGAAAATCTTGAATTCCCAATTAGTATCAAATAAGAATATTTTATATTTATATCGAAGCCCGCTATTCTATAGCGGGTTTTTTGCATACAAAAGAAGAGACATCATTAGAGTTTTAATATTCTATTTTACATAATATATATTATAAGTCAATTATAAGTCAAAGTATAGAATTTGTAATGTGGGTTAAGTATCAGTATATTTTACAATATAAAATTATAGACTTAAGCTGTAATTGATTGTAAATAAAATTATCTATTTAGTACCTTGTGCAAAATTTTAAAACCATGCTTGCAAATTATATTATTGATACACACATAATAGACAAAATTTTTGATGTACAGGAAATTATGTACCGTGATTTTGAACGCTGTACATTTACTAATTGCGATTTTACAGAAGCAGATTTTCTTGGCGTAGCGTTTACAGACTGTATTTTTATTTCCTGTAATTTTAATGAAGCTAAAATTAATTATGTGTCGCTGCGAGATGCGTCGTTTACCAATTGCGATTTTACAAGCGTAAATTTTGCAATGGTTGATGATTTACTATTTAGCGTAGAATTTAAAGACTGTATACTTGATTATGCAAAATTTTATACCCTAAAACTTAAAGGAACTTTGTTTACAAACTGTAGTTTAACGGCTGTAGATTTTATGAATTCTGATTTAACTGATGTTATTTTTGATAATTGTAACCTGCACAAAAGCGTTTTTAGCGATACAATTGCCAATAAAGCCGATTTTACTACCAGTTATAACTTTACAATAGATCCTGAAAGAAATAAATTAAAAAAGGCAAAGTTCTCGCAGGCAGGACTTAAGGGGCTTTTAGAAAAATATGATTTAATAATTAAGTAAATTCATGCCCTATTTATTAGGAATACACTAACATTTACTTTACATTTGCAGCTTACTATTAACCATGTTATGGGTTTTTAGTATTTAAGACCCGGGGGCTTCCACCATCGGGTCTTTGCTTTTTTATATAGGTTTGTAAATTTTAATTCTTTAAAAATTATAAGCTATATACTCCTTAAATATTTCCTTTAAATTATTTGTATATAAATTTTGTGCTATTGTCACACCATGTTGTTGCGCTAATATTAATTATCAGGCATAAAAAATCCCTCCTAAGAGGGATTCAATTTTTATATAATCAATATTAGTATACAAATATTGGCCTTTCGCTCATCATTTCATTTACTTCATCGGCTACTTCTTCAAGAACGGCTTCATCAGTATGGTTTGATATAACTCTGTCTATAAGGTCAACAATAGTTTCCATGTCAGCTTCAACAAGTCCGCGAGTAGTAATTGCAGCAGTACCTATACGAATACCAGATGTAATAAATGGCGACTTATCATCAAAAGGAACCATATTTTTATTTACAGTAATTTCTGCCTTTACAAGGGCATTTTCTGCTTCTTTACCAGATATATTTTTGTTCCTAAGGTCAATAAGCATCATATGGTTATCTGTACCTCCTGATATAATATCATAACCTCTTTTTACAAAAGCTTCGGCCATAACTTTAGCATTTTTTTGTACCTGCCTTGCGTATGTAAAGAACTCATCAGATAATGCTTCGCCAAAAGCAACAGCCTTAGCAGCAATAATGTGCTCTAATGGTCCACCCTGGTTACCTGGGAAAACGGCAAGGTCTAATAAAGACGACATCATTCTTATTTCTCCCTTTGGAGTTGTAAGTCCAAACGGGTTTTCAAAATCTTTTCCCATTAGTATTAGCCCTCCCCTTGGCCCTCTTAATGTTTTGTGGGTTGTGGTAGTAACTACGTGGCAATGAGGTATAGGGTCGTTCATTAAGCCTTTAGCAATAAGCCCTGCAGGGTGTGCAATATCTGCAAACAAGAAAGCGCCTACACTATCAGCTATCTGGCGAAAACGCTCAAAATCCATATCGCGTGAATAAGCCGAAGCACCTGCAATAATTAGTTTTGGACGCTCCCTTTCGGCAATTTCCTGAATTTTGTCATAGTTTAAACGGCCGGTTTCTTTTTCAACCCCATAAAATACAGGAACATATAATTTACCTGAAAAGTTTACAGGAGAACCATGTGTAAGGTGGCCACCGTGAGAAAGGTCGAAACCTAAAATTTTGTCGCCCGGTTTGATAAAGGCATGAAATACCGATGCATTTGCCTGAGAGCCCGAATGCGGCTGCACGTTAGCATACTCTGCTCCGAACAGTGCTTTTGCCCTGTCTATCGCTATTTGCTCTATAACATCTACTACTTCACATCCGCCATAATATCTTTTGCCAGGGTATCCCTCGGCATATTTATTAGTTAATACAGATCCTGCAGCTTCCATTACCTGGTCGCTTACAAAGTTTTCAGATGCAATTAGTTCCAGGCCGTGTATTTGCCTGTCCTGCTCTTCAAGAATAAGGTCGAAAATTTGTTCGTCGCGTTGCATTGTATAATTTTTCGTTAATTTGCCGACAAAAGTACAAAAAACGTTTGTTAAAACGAGATATGCACCTATATTTGATAACTCAATAAAGCAAGAAATACACATACGACTATGCCGCTAACAGCAAATGATCCTGATAGAAAATCCTGGCTTAATGTGCCTAAAGACAGTGATTTCCCCATACAAAACATTCCTTTTGGGGTGTTTATTACTAAAGATGATGTAGTTACAATAGGCACACGCATTGGCGATAACGCCATAGATCTTGGTGCTTTGCAACAACTAAATTATTTTGAAGGCATAGACCTTACAGATGATATGTTTATGCAGGATACGCTAAACGATTTTATATCAGATGGTAAGAAAACATGGCGACTGGTGCGTAACCGCATTGCCGAACTGTTTGATGTAACCAATGATAAGCTTAAAAATAATGAAGCCCATAAGGAGGTTGTTATTTTTAATATAGAAGATGTAGAAATGCAACTGCCTGTACTTATAGGAGACTATACTGATTTTTACAGCAGTAAAGAGCATGCAACAAATGTAGGTATGATGTTTCGTGATCCGGAAAACGCATTACTGCCTAACTGGCTGCATTTACCTGTAGGCTATCACGGCAGATCATCTACTATCGTACCATCTGGTATACCGGTACACAGGCCACTTGGGCAAACTTTGCCAAACGGTGAGAGCCTGCCTGTTTTTGGCCCGTCTAAACTGGTTGATTTTGAACTTGAAATGGCTTTTATTACCACCGACGCCAATGTTATGGGCGAAACCATCCCTGTAGAGGAAGCCGAAGAACATATTTTTGGACTTGTATTATTTAACGACTGGAGTGCGCGCGACATCCAGAAATGGGAATATGTGCCGCTTGGGCCGTTCTTAGCAAAGAATTTTGCCTCGTCTATGTCGCCATGGATTGTTACACTTGACGCATTGGAGCCTTTCCGTACTCAAGGGCCGCAACAAGACCCGCAGCCTATGGAATATTTACAACAAGAAGGCGAACATGCTTTTGATATTAAATTACAGGTGGCAATAGAGCCCGAAGATAGTGAAGAAACTGTTGTAAGTAACTCTAACTTTAAGTACATGTACTGGAGCATGAGCCAGCAACTGGCACATCATACTATAAATGGCTGCCGTATTAATAGTGGCGACCTTATGGGAAGCGGAACTATATCTGGCCCAACGCCAGATAGTTTTGGTTCTATGCTGGAGCTGAGCTGGGGCGGTAAAAACCCATTAAAACTTAACGATGGTACAGAACGTAAATTTATAAATGACGGCGATACCGTTATAATGCGTGGCTATTGTGAAAACGATACCACACGTATAGGGTTTGGCGAAGTTTGTAGTAAGCTCCTCCCTCCTTTTATTAAACATAAATAGTAAAAATTTTTACTAAATATTAAACGCTCCTATATTTAAGGAGCGTTTTTTTTTATCTTTAATATCTCTTAATCAACTGGCATTATTTTACTAATAAAATATTACCATTCAATAAGTTTCTTACCTTTTTCTGCAAGAAAAGCATTGGTTTTATTAAAGTGCCTGTTGCCAAACCAGTGCCCTTTATTTGCACTTAATGGTGATGGATGCCCGGATTCTAAAACCAAATGTCGCTCACGGTTTACTTTTGCGCCTTTCTTTTTTGCCGACCCTCCCCAAAGCAGGAACACTACATTTTCTTTTTCGTCAGATATTTTTTTAATTACAGCATCAGTAAACGCCTCCCAGCCTTTACCCTGATGGCTGTTTGCCTCACTTTGCCTTACAGTAAGCACAGCATTAAGCAGTAATACTCCCTGGTCTGCCCAGCGCTCAAGATTACCTGTTGGCGGGAAAGGCTTGCCAAGATCGGCCTGAATCTCCCTGAAAATATTTTGTAATGATGGCGGTAACAGTATGTTCTCATTAACAGAAAAGCAAAGTCCGTTTGCCTGTCCCGGCCCGTGGTAAGGATCCTGCCCAAGTATAACAACTTCTACTTTATCAAAAGGGCAATGATCAAAAGCAGCAAATATTTGCTTGCCTGGTGGGTAGCAGGTATTCTGGGTATATTCCTGTTTTACAAATTCTATAAGGTTTTCAAAATAAGGTTTTTCAAATTCTTCAGCCAGTGCTTCCTTCCAGGAAGGGTGTATGTTTACCTGCATTCTTTGTTAGTTTGTTACAAATATAAAAAATGCGGATATAAAGCTTTATAAAGCATTCTTAAACTTTACATGACATTTGTGCAGGCTGCGTGATTATGTAGTATTTTTGCATAGAATTTGCTCTAATAAAAGAATGATCAGCATTACAGAAAAAACACTAAAAGATTTAGAATTTTATACAGTACTCGATGCTGTGGCATCTGCCTGCACAACAGAGCCCGGCCGTGAAAAAGCATTACTAATACATCCACTTAAAAACAAGGAGCTATTAATGAATGCTTTACTGCAAACATCAGAGTATGTATCATCTTTTGATAACAATAACGCACTGCCCAACCACGGGTTTGAATCGATAACAAACGAGGTTAAATTTCTTGCTATAGAAGATAGCTACCTTGATGCAGGTGCTTTTCGCAAAATAGCATTGGTATCTGATACTGTAAATACCCTTGTAAAGTTTCTTGATAAATTTAACGATTACTACCCAACGCTTAATGCCCGTGCACAGGAAGTAGAATACACTAAAGACATCCTTAAATTTATAGACAAGGTTGTAGATAAATATGGCGACATTAAAGACGATGCTTCGCCAGAGCTGCAAAACATTCGCAGAGAAATGAATTTGGTTAAAGTAAAAATCAATCAAAGTTTTGTTATGGCCTTAAGCCAGTACAACGGCCTGGGTTATCTTGACGATATTAAGGAAAGTGTGGTAGAGAACCGCAGGGTACTTGCAGTATCTGCCATGTACCGCAAAAAGGTAAAAGGATCTATACTGGGCAGCTCTAAAACCGGAAGTATTGCTTACATAGAGCCAGAGGCCACATTACGTTTTTCTCGCGAACTTAATAATTTTGAGTATGAAGAAAAAGAAGAGATAAAACGGATATTAATGCAGCTCTCTTATGCTATACGCCCCTTTGTGCCGCTGCTTTATGACTATCAGGAATTTTTGACAGATATAGATGTGGTATCCGGAAAGGCAAAATATGCTAAAAGGATAAATGGTATACTGCCGCATATTAATGACGAACGCAGGTTATACTTTAGAGAAGCCTTCCACCCTATTTTGTATGTAAACAACAGGGCAAAGAACCAGGTAACCTATCCGCAGACTATAGAACTGAAACCGGATAACCGAATCATTGTAATTTCCGGACCAAACGCCGGTGGTAAAAGCATTACCCTCAAGACAATTGGTTTATTGCAACTGATGCTTCAGTGCGGGTTACTGATACCCGTACACGAACGTAGTGAAACGTTTTTATTCGACAGGATAATGACCGACATAGGGGATAATCAATCTATTGAAAATCATCTTAGTACCTACAGTTACCGCCTTAAGAACATGAACTACTTTTTAAAGAAGTGTAATGATAAAACACTCTTTTTAATTGATGAGTTTGGCACAGGATCTGACCCGGAATTAGGCGGTGCACTTGCCGAAATTTTTCTAGAAGAATTTTATCATCGCGAGGCTTTTGGTATTATTACTACCCATTATACCAACCTTAAAATACTGGCAAACGAGTTGCCCTATGCCACTAATGCTAACATGCTTTTTGACGAAAAATCGTTAGAACCTATGTATAAGCTTATACTTGGCCAGGCAGGAAGCTCTTTCACATTTGAAGTTGCCCAGAAAAACGGTATACCCTACGGGCTTATAAACCGTGCCAAGAAGAAGATTGAAGGCAGCAAAGTGCGCTTTGATAAAACTATTGCTACGCTGCAAAAGGAGCGTTCTAAGCTTGAAAAAACGTCTCAGACGCTTAAGGAAGAAGAAATAAAGGCACGCGAAGAAGGCCGTAAAATGGAAGGTATAAACACCCGAATTCAACAAAAACTGGAAAGCTACCAAGAACTATACGATGCTAACAAGCGCCTTATTTATCTGGGTCAGAAGCTTGACGACATGAGCGTGAAGTACTTTAACAATAAGAGCAAAAAAGACCTTATAGGCGAATTTCTTAAAATTGTGGAGATTGAAAACTCAAAACGTAAAGTAGTTAGTCCTAAGGAAAAGAAAGTTATAGAAGTAATACAAAAACAGGTTATTGCCGAGGTTGAAGTAAAGGTTGAAGAGATAAGACAGGAAAAGAAGGAGAAAAAGCTTAAAGAAAAGCCTGTTGATAAGCCTAAAGCAATACTAAAAATAGGCGATCGTGTGCGCATGGTTGATGGAAAAGCCGTGGGAACTCTTGATGCCATAGAGAAAAAGAAAGCTACCGTTAATTACGGAATGTTTACATCTAAAGTTGATTTAGAGTCGCTGGAGCTGGTAGAGGCCATGAAGAAATAATTTACCAATGCATTAGTGGTTATATGTAACAATTAAGGATATGGATAATATACCGAAGGAGAAAAAGATAATATTATTTGATGGGGTTTGCAATTTTTGCGACGCTGCTGTTCAGTTTATAATTAAGCGCGACAATAAAGACATTTTCAGGTTTGTAGCTATCCAGTCAGATTTAGGACAGGAAATTATTAAACATATAGGCATTGATACCTCTAAAACAGATTCTATAATACTTTATGTACCGGGAGAGGCTTATTATTATAAGGCTGAAGCTGCTTTAAAAATAGGTAAAGAACTTGGGGGCCTATATTCTCTACTTACTATTTTTACCCTGTTACCAAAAGGATTATCTAACATTGTTTACGATTTTGTAGCACGTAACCGCTACAAATGGTACGGTAAAAAAGATGCCTGCATGATCCCTACTCCAGCCATGAAAGCAAAATTTTTATAAAACACACTAAAGTTTATAAGGTAAGTAACTGTCAAATTTTCTAATTTAATCTATTCAGCATTAGCCTAATCACAGCCTATTGTATCATTGCTTCAGCCGTATCGTTTTGATATTCAAAGTCCTTGATTAATTTTCTATCGCTTACCAACCAAGCAAGAGTTCTTTCGACAATCCATCTGTTTGGTAATACTTTAAAGTTTTTCTCTTTGTCAGTCCTCATTATAACTTCAGATATTAATTTGAAATTGCTTTTTACTTTGCCTGCCAATTCATTATGCCCACACTCGGGAGTTCTTTTTTATTATGCTTCTTTCTTACTATAACGTTTGCTTATATGAATACTAAAATATCATGACGAAAATAATCGAATAAAATCGCTCTAACAGGTTGCTGTTTCTTTTCATTACAATAATTACTGCGGATTGACCTCTACTTTTACCAAAAAGTAGGCACCTCGCAATTTTAAGAATATGCGTAAGATTTTACTTGAATAATCTATAAAAAAAGCTAAAAAAGCATATTTGCGCAGTTAAAAAGCTAATTATATAAGAAGTTTTCCTATAATAAAGTCTAATTATAAGAAAATAATTAGGAATGGTTAAATGTAATCCGTAACCTTGTGGTCATATTAACCATAAATAAAATATTGCTAATTTTCAATTATTTAATTATAGACAGAATGCTGCTCATAAAATTAGACATCAACCTTACAAATTCTTTAAAATAAATGAAAACAACTTTTCAAAAAATTGCAACAAACTTTGCAGTTCAAATGCAAATAAACGATCAGTTCCATTTTAGTTATCTTGCGGGAATAGCAATGCTTCTGTTTCTGTCTTCATGCAGCGACGATAATACACCTCATAAAGATCCGAAAGAGATAAATACGCTTGCATGCAAAAACAGGCCAGGCCAGATTTCTTTCGGGGGTTTATTAGGAGGTGACACCAGTGATATAGAATACAATTTGCAGGGCAAGCCTGTAAAGATAACTACTAATCAATATAATATAACTGATTTATCGCAGCCCCCTGTAGTAACCGTTTACACTATAGAGTATAATGCCGAAGGGAATGCTGTAAAAGTGAACAAATCGGTAGACAATGAAATGGAATCGTACTACCAGCTTGAATATAATTCTGCCGGGAAATTAATAAAGCAATCAAAATTCAACGAATTTGGGGTATTAGCAGCAATTACTGTAGCTCAATATGATGATAGCAGTGCCCTGACAGCAATTACAACACATAACGAAGATACTTCTGTAAATGTAACAACTACATACCATTATATAAATGGAAATTTAATACAAAAATCAATCGAGAACCTTTACGACCTGGATTCACGGGAATATTATAATGCAGACTATTCCTACACATATTTCCCGGATAAGGAAAACAAGGTAAGAACACACTTTGAAGGCCCATTGGGATTACTATTTATCTCATCTATGTCAAATCAGCAATCATTGCAATACTTACCCAATCGCATTAACTATCAATTGCTCTTTGCACGGGAGACCTCTGCCGAAAAAAAGATGCTAAAGAACATTGAAATTATTGCATATCGCTATGCTACCCAGGATACTACAAAAATTGATTATTCCTATGAATATGATACGGATGGATTTCCAACGATCCAGAAAGGTACTTATAAGAATGTTACCCGCCGTAACGTGCCGTCTCCCTTTGGAGGTTCTGTACTGCTAATTACCCCCAATGACGATGCTGATGACAGGACTATAAACTTTTTATGTAATTAACAGCAACGGTTAATGTAATACGATGATATATGTATACTGGATGTCCGTTACACAGTCAACTTTTGGATTTTATCTCCTGTGACTGTGGCGGATAAAACCGGGTTCGGATGATGTAACCTATTATTTAATCCATGTATTATGAGATATGACCACATCAGCATCATAATTAACCGGGCCGAAATGAATATCTTAGTTGGGATTTATCAATTCAAGTCCAGATGATAACATCGAGATATAAAGAAATGTTACACGAATTTTACCATTTGGTATCATATGGTTGATATTTAGCGTGATATATTATTTACGAATGTGAACTTTATGCTAAAGTCCATCAAGTCGAACGTTATAGCAGGATTGCCATCGAAGCCGTTTTTGTACAAGTATTAAAGGACATCAATTCATTTTATGCCGAAACGCCCGAAGTCCGTTACCGGCTATAGAAAATGAGCTGCATGGATTTTAAGTAGGTAAGTAACAATATATTTACAAAACATTTGAAAAATTAGTTGGAAACAAAAAGCCGAAATTATTGAAAAAAATTTAAGTCATAAGAGAGTTGACGAAACTATGCGAGATTCAATTTCTATATTTATTAATAAACACGGGATAGCTTGTTTTTTAATGCTACCGGGAGTAAATATGCCTTTATTAGCTAATAATACTAACAAAGCATTAAGGAATATTACATGTCGATATTATTCTGAAGATTATATTGATAAAATGCTATAATACAATAAATTAAACAAAATCTTTGATATTTGGAAAATGGAAAAACCTGCAGTACATGACAGATTAAAA
>Ga0247806_10000758_pt1 | contig 17940 bp, 19 predicted proteins | sample UWRJL059202B1_FD_179935 | JGI IMG/M metagenome (GOLD analysis project Ga0247806, IMG submission 179935) | Plant litter microbial communities from Arlington Agricultural Research Station in Wisconsin, United States - UWRJ-L059-202B-1 | ecosystem: Environmental > Terrestrial > Plant litter >... | reverse complement strand
CACGCATGCGGGATTCGCGGTCGGTGGTGACGCCTGCGCCGACCAGTGCCTCGGCCAACTGGACTTTGTTGAGCCCGATCAGCGAGGGCCGGCTTTTGGCGGCAGGCCGCACCGCGGTCGAATGATCAAGGTTCAGCGCAATGCTCATGGCGTGGCTTCAACAGTCCGGAAATGCAGGAATGGCGTGGCCAATAGCATATAGGCGCGGATTAGGCAAAGTCACCGTCCAGCGAGGGAGCAATGCGATTGGCGCACTCGCTCGATCAGGTCCCGATCAGCACTCCGAACTGATCGACTGCTGGGCGGCGGTGGCGCCCGAGAGCGAGTAGTTCTGGGTGACCTTGATGCCAGCCGCCGTGGTGCCTTCGACGACCATCGAAGAGCCGGCGCGGATCGCGGTCGCCAGAGCCGCCGACTGTTCGACGTCGTCGAGCCAGGCGGCATCGTTCTGGGTGAAGAGGTTGAAGGTCTGGCCGCCCACCGTCACCGTCGCGACGCTGTCGGGCTGGAAGGTAAAGCCGGCAACGAGGTTGAATTCGCTGGCGACATTTTCGGCGGGGCGATTGGTGATGTAGATATAGGCCTGAGTATAGCCGTCGGGCGTCGGGGTGACGCTTTCGGGCTTGGTCATGGCAAAACACACGGCGCCCGCAGCGTCGGTGGCGCCATAGCTAGACCAGGCCCGGCTTTCGTCGAGCAGTCGCACCTGTTGGGCATTGGCAGCACCCGCCGACAGCAAAGATACCAGCACGGCTATGGCGGAGACGAGTTTGGTCATCGAGGCCTTCTCAAAACGATCGAGAGCGAGGGGCAAGCAGCCCTTCGCTCTATTATTATTGCGGAACGCGGCAAGCGGGCAAGCGCGCGATTACTGGCAGGCCGTGTCGATGGCGTTGATCGCGGCCGTGGCGCCCGACAGCGAATAGGTATCGGAGGTATTGGTGCCGCGCTGGCTGGTGCCCTTGACGACGAGATTGGTACCCGCCTTGAACGCCTGCACGAACCCGGCCTCGTCGCCGGTCGACGCCAGCCAGCCGGCCGAGCCTTCGGTGACCATGGGATAGGATTTGCCATCGATCGCGGCGCTGGCGCCGGCATTGGTCGAATTATAGGGGTAACCGATAATGGTCTGGACTTCGTTCTTGGTGCCCATGCCCTTGCGGTGAATGATCATGAAGTGGATCGGGTCGCGATTGGCGCCTGATGGCTCGCTCGAACTCGGTGTCGCCGAGACGTAGCAGATCACGCCACTTGCATCCGTCGCCTGCCAGGCCGTCCACGCGTTGAAAGTGCCAAGCTCGGTCGCCTGCTGCGCCTGAGCTGCAGACGCCAGAGCCATGACCGCGCCGACCGCGAGCCCAATTGTCAGCCCACCGGTTTTCGTCATCATCGCTAAATTCTTCCTCTTGTCTGAAGGTCCCGGGGTCCCGGAGAAGCCGCCCGCAAAGCCTGCCCCGAACATGGTTACCAACGCGTCAAATACCGCCGCATCCAACGTGTTTATTCATTAGCGTCGCAATCGCGGCGGCAATTTGGCAGTTGCTGGCCTCATCCCTCCGGTTTGCGCCGTCAGGGTAAAAAAACCGCTAACGCCTGCGTGAGCGTGATCACGCAGCAAGGCCATAACTCTGCTCGATGACATAGGGGCCACCGCCGACGGAATCCTTGCTCGAGAACAACACGAAGCGTCCGACCGGAAAACTCAGCGGCTCGAACCGTCCGGCATCGGCAAGGAACCGCGCAACTTCGAGCGCATTGCCGCCGCGCAGCCGTGCCAAGGTGACATGCGGCACGAACTTGCGGCCTTCCGGCTCGAGCCCTGCCCGCTGCAACACACGTTCCTGTGCAGCCTGCAGCCGTATCAGGTTCTCGCTCGGCTCGACGCCGGCATAAAGCGAGCGCGGCTTGTCGCCACCAAATATACCCAGATGCGTCAGCCGGATCGAGAAACGCATCGAATTGGTCAGCCGGTCGAGACTATCAGCCACCTCGTTGGCGGTCTGGTGATCGACGTCGCCGATGAAGCGCAAGGTGATGTGATAATTGTCGGCATCGATCCAGCGGGCGCCGGTGAGCCCGCCACGCTTGAGCGACAAGGCGAACCCGATGTCGGCCGGAATTTCAAGGCCGGTAAAGAGCCGGGGCATGAACCCTCCTCTTGTGCAGACTAGGGATTGATTCGTTGGGACAGCCTAGCACGCAGCCCGGGAGCGGCCAGTCGATTCGTCGCAGCGGGCCATCAAGTCTTGTAAACCGGGGATGTCCCATCCATATTGACGACAAGTGGCTTTGAAAGCCCACCGGCGGTGCCAAAGACCGCTTTTGAATTGGGAAAGGAATTCGACTATGGCTGAATTTGACCGTCAGACCCTCGGAGCACGGGCCGGCTCGGCCGCGGCCATCGACGAGGGCCTGCGCAGCTATATGCTGCGCGTCTACAATTACATGGGTATCGGGCTGGTCGTGACCGGGCTTGCTGCCTGGTTCGCCGCGACCGCTGCCGTGACCACCGATCCGTCCAATGCCGTCGGTACGCTCGCCAACGGCACGATGGTCACCCAGTGGGGCTATCTGCTGTACGCAACGCCGCTGCAGTGGGTCGTGATGCTGGCGCCGCTGGCCTTCGTCATGGTGCTGAGCTTTGGCATCAACAAGCTGTCGGTTCCCGCTGCACAGGCTGCGTTCTGGGGCTTTGCCGCCATCATGGGCGTGTCGCTGAGCTCGATCTTCCTGGTTTACACCGACGCGTCGATCGCCAAGGTGTTCTTCATCACGGCCGCAACCTTCGGTGCGATGAGCCTTTATGGCTACACCACCAAGCGTGACCTGACCTCGATGGGCAACTTCCTGATGATGGGCCTGATCGGCCTGATCATCGCTTCTGTGGTCAACATCTTCATGCAGTCCTCGATGATGGAATTCATCATCTCGGCCGTTGGCGTGCTGATCTTCGTGGGCCTGACCGCCTACGATACCCAGAAGATCAAGGAAGGCTATTCCGAGAGCTTTGGTGCCGACGTGCTGGCCAAGGGCGCCATCATGGGCGCGCTGAACCTCTACCTCGACTTCATCAACCTGTTCCTGATGATGCTGCGCCTGTTCGGCAATCGCGAATAAACCGCAGCGCCGCATAATCTGGTTTGACGTTATTTTGGACCGCAGCTTACAAAGGCTGCGGTCCTTTTGTTTTGCCGAGTATACCGCGTGTCCGACACCATCCTGCGCCCCTTTGCCTGGGGCGATATTCCCGCCATCACCGATATTTATCGCCACTATGTCGAGCATTCGACGGCGACCTTCGATCTCGATGCACCGGGACCGACCTATATGGCCGAGAAATTCGGACACATGATCGAGGCCGGTCATCCGGTGGTTTCGGCGGAACGGGTCGGGAAACTGGTCGGCTATGCCTATGCCTCGACCTATCGGCCGCGCCCGGCCTATCGCTTCACCTGCGAGGATTCGATTTATCTGCATCCCGACGCCACCGGCAAAGGCTTGGGCAAGGTGTTGCTGGGCGAATTGATCAGCCAGAGCCAGGCGTTTGGCTTCAAGCAGATGATTGCGGTGATCACCGCCGAGTCGGCGGCCTCGATCGCGCTGCACGAGAAATTCGGTTTCGATACCGTGGGGCGGCACGCGGCGCTCGGACTGAAATTCGATCGCTGGCTCGATGTCATTCACATGCAAAAGGCGCTGTAGACAGACAACATCGAGCATCTGTGTTCCCCATCGAGCAGGTCAAGACGCCGGGCGGCCTTGTGGCGTCCGGGTGATGCAAGACGAACGGGCCCCGAGGCGGCTTTCGCCTCTGGATTGATTAAATAGTGAGACGATAACCGCCTCGGGGCTGCCGCTTTTTGGAACAGCTCCGGTTGCTCGCGCGCCCCGGTCCTTTGAGGGGTGCGGCCGGTTCACGAACCTTTGGATGCAGCGACGCATCCGCACGGCACCACCCCGGCCACCGGTCGCTGCAGCGCCGCTCGCCAATCCGGAGTGATGGGGGGGAGAATACCGCAGGTTTGGTGGGTGGGGATAAGATGAATAAGTTTTGGGTTTGTGGCGTGCTGGGGGTGGTGCCGGCGTGATGGGCTTAACCCCTCACCCGCCGGAAGTACCGGGCGCTTGGTAAGTGCAGAGCCCTCGGGTCGAGCCCGAGGGTGACGATCGGTGGGCGCAGGCCCTTGGGGGTGAGGACTTTGTGGATCAGTCTATGAGGCAGGTGTCGACGCCATCGAGCGCCTCGGCAGCGCCGTCTAGCGGGATGTCGGCGAGGGTTGCGAATTCGCTGGTAATGAAGAGGTGCTCGCCATTGCGGAGCAGGCCGATGAGGGTCTTGGCGTCAGCGAGGGTTTCGGACGTTTTCTCGTAGACAAAACCGTCGCCCGAATTGTCCGAAACCGGCAATGACACTGACTGGCCATCGACATTGAAGGTCAAATCGCCGGGGGAGTTACCGTCTGGGAGCGCGCCCGGCTGAGGCCGTACGTTAATCGAGAGACCCCCTTGCTCAACGAATGCGTTGCCGGATTCGGCGCAATCGAGGCTGATGGTGCCCGAGGCTTCGGTGCCGCCGAGGATGCCGATCGAACCCATGTTATAGTCGCTGCCCCAGGTCTGGGCCCACGCAGGAGACGCCAGCATTAGGCTGGCGGTGATGCCAACAATAAAATGTTTCATCCGACCACCACCAGCTGCGGATCGAGCACGCGCAACACCTGGGACAGCTCCTGCCCGCGCTTCAGGATGCGGCCCTGCTGGTTGGTGACGCTGTACTGACCCTGTTTGTTACGCAGGCGCGGGGTTTTTTCGATGATGTAGAGCGGGCGCTCGGAGACGCGCGCGTAAATCGAGAACATGGCGCGATCGCGCAGGAAATCCATGGCATAATCGCGCCATTCGCCCTGCCCGACCTTGCGGCCATAGACGTTGAGAATCTGGGCCAGCTCCTTGCGATCGAAGGTGGTGATCGCCGCGACTTTTTGCGGCGCATCTGGTGGCTTATCGGCGCCGGAATGGACCAGTGCCAGACTGACGGCGGTATTGGCTGGGTTGTGGCTTTGCACTGACCTGTGGCCTCCCATTGGTGAAGCGCCATTGTGAAGTGATTGTCATGATTGCGGCATTTGGCGCAACGCGCAAGACGCTCGACGGTCACAAAGCAAAAACCGCAATATCGTCACGCTTTGTCCTTGAACTTGCCGAAATGGCGGAACAGGTTTTAGCCTTGCCTCCAGGGATGGGGAAGCAATTGTCACCGCGACGATTTCAGTCCTGTCCCACTGTCAGTTGACCGACCTCAATCCCGTTCTTGCCCCCAAGGACGGGATTTTTTTGTCGTTATTTCTCGAAGGCGGCGGCGCCGAGGATCGGACCGGGCATGCCGTCTTTTTCCTGCTGCACGATTACGGCAATGCCGGTGCTGCTATCGGCGAGCACTTCGGGGATGGGCAGCTTGATGTGGGCGCCGGTCGTGCTCTCCCACATGCCCAGCACCTGCCGGTTGGTCACCACCTGGGTGTAGACCATCGACTTGCCGGCGTTTTCGCCGGTGTCGATGGCGACATCCGCGCGGTCCAGATAGGTGACCATCCAGACCACCGCATTGCCCAGCGCCGCGTCCGGGGCGATCGAGATATTCAACATGTCATCAGCCCTGGCGATATCGACGCCAAGCGGCAAGCTCGAGCCATCGAGTGCCGCCATCACCTCGTTGCGACGCGAGCCGACGACGCCTTTCTGGCCATTGACCACCATCTGCGGCGTATAGATGCGCGACGATCCCCAGCTATCGGCATAGGCCCGCTGCCGATCGGAAAACGCGGCGTTGGCGAAGGTATCCTTCCAGCCCACATAGTCCCAATAATCGACATGATAAGCCAGCGCGATGACATCGTCCTGCTCGGACAGGCCCGTCAGCAGGGCATCGGCTGGCGGGCAGGATGAACAACCCTGGCTGGTGAACAGCTCCACCACGGCCTTGGGTCGCACGCGGGTGCTGTCGGCACTGGCGGGCAGGATCAGACCGGCGAACGCGAGCAGGCCGAAAGCAGAGCGAAGGAGCAGGGTTTGCGTCATGGACAGCGTTGTAAGCCGGGCCAGCGCATGCAGGCGAGTCAAAAGAGGGTGACAGCGGGGATTTAGTGGCAGGGGATGCTTAAACAAAAATGACGGCCCGGAGGCCGCCATTGGAGAATGGTGTAGCGCCAGCTTACGCGGCGACGAGGCTGCGCAGCACATAGTGCAGAATGCCGCCGTGCTTGTAATAATCGAGCTCGTTGGCGGTATCGACGCGGCACAGGGTTTCGATCGAGAGCACCGAACCATCGGCACGGGTGATCTTGACGGTGACCTGGGCGCGCGGTGCGATCTCGGTGACGCCTTCGATGTCGATGGTTTCAGTGCCGTCGAGGCCCAGGGTCTGCCAGCTTTCGCCGTCCTTGAACTGCAGCGGAATGACGCCCATGCCAACCAGGTTCGAACGGTGGATACGCTCGAACGACTGGGCGATCACGGCGCGCACGCCGAGCAGATTGGTGCCCTTGGCAGCCCAGTCACGCGACGAGCCGGTGCCGTATTCCTTGCCGGCAAAGATCACCAATGGCGTGCCGGCGGCCTGATAGGCCATGGCAGCGTCATAGATCGCCATCTGGCTGCCATCGGGGCCGCGGGTGTAACCACCCTCGACGCCAGCCAGCATCTGGTTCTTGATGCGGATATTGGCGAAGGTGCCGCGCATCATGACTTCGTGATTGCCGCGACGGGCGCCGTAGGAGTTGAAATCCTTGGGCGCAACTTGGCGTTCTTCGAGGTACTTGCCGGCCGGGGTCGATGCCTTGAACGAGCCGGCCGGGGAAATGTGGTCGGTGGTGATGGAGTCGAGGAACAGCGCCAGCACTTTGGCGCCGGCAATGTTGGTCACCGGCTTGGGTTCCATCGACATGCCCTCGAAGTATGGAGGGTTCTGCACATAGGTCGATGCCGAATTCCAGCCATAGGTCTCGCCGCCTTCGATGACGATGCCCTGCCAGTTTTCGTCGCCCTTGAAGACGTCCGAATAGCGGCCCTGGAACATTTCCTTGGTCACGTGGGTGCGGACGATCTCGGCGATCTCGTGATTGGTCGGCCAGATATCACGCAGATAGACCGGCTGGCCATTGCTGCCGATGCCGAGGGGCTCGGTGGTAATGTCGACCTTGACCGAACCCGCCAGCGCATAGGCGACGACCAATGGCGGGGAGGCCAGGAAATTGGCCTTCACGTCGGGATTGATGCGGCCTTCGAAATTGCGGTTGCCCGACAGCACCGACGTGGCGACGAGATCCGCGGACTGGATGGCCTTGGAGATTTCGACCGGCAGCGGACCCGAATTGCCAATGCAGGTGGTGCAACCATAACCAACGAGGTTGAAGCCCAGCGCGTCGAGATCGGCCGACAGGCCGGCGCTATCGAGATAATCGGTGACGACCTGGCTGCCGGGTGCCAGCGAGGTCTTGACCCATGGCTTGCTCTGGAGGCCCAGCGCCCGCGCCTTGCGCGCCAGCAGCCCTGCGGCGACCAGCACCGATGGGTTGGAGGTATTGGTGCACGAGGTGATGGCGGCAACGACGACGTCGCCGTGGCTGAGGGTATAATCCTGGCCGTCGACGGCCACCTGCGGGTCGTCGGTCTTGCCGAATTCCTTGGGCAGCAGGTCGATGAACTTGGCCTTGGCAGCGTCGAGCTCGATCCGGTCCTGCGGACGCTTTGGCCCCGAGATCGATGGCACCACGGTGGTGAGGTCGAGTTCGAGCGTCGAGGTGAAGATCGGGTCCGGCGAATTGGTTTCGCGGAACATGCCCTGGGCCTTAGAATAGGCTTCCACAAGCGCCACGCGATCGGCTTCGCGGCCCGAGGTGGTGAGGAACTTCAGCGTATCGCTGTCGACGGGGAAATAGCCGCAGGTGGCGCCGTATTCGGGAGCCATGTTGGCGATGGTCGCCTGATCCTCGAGGCTGAGGTAATCAAGGCCGGGGCCATAGAATTCGACGAACTTGCCGACGACGCCCTTCTTGCGCAGCATTTCGGTGACGGTCAGCACCAGATCGGTGGCGGTGATGCCTTCGTTGATCTTGCCGGTGAGCTTGAAGCCAACGACTTCGGGGATCAGCATGGTGATGGGCTGGCCGAGCATCGCAGCCTCGGCCTCGATGCCGCCAACGCCCCAGCCGAGCACGGCCATGCCGTTGACCATGGTGGTGTGCGAATCGGTGCCGACGAGGGTGTCGGGATAGGCGATGGTTTCGCCGTCTTCGTCCTTGGTCCAGACGGTCTGGGCCAGATATTCGAGGTTCACCTGGTGGCAAATGCCGGTGCCGGGTGGAACGACGCGGAAATTGTCGAACGCCGACTGGCCCCAGCGCAGGAACTCATAGCGCTCGCCATTGCGCTCGTATTCGAGCTCGACGTTCTGCGCGAAGGAGTTGATGGCGCCAAAGCTGTCGACCATCACCGAGTGATCGATGACGAGGTCGACGGGAACCAGCGGATTGATCTTCTGGGGATCGGCGCCGAGCTTGGCCGTGGCGTCACGCATGGCGGCCAGATCGACCACGGCGGGCACGCCGGTAAAATCCTGCATCAGCACGCGGGCGGGACGATAGGAAATCTCGTGCTCGGAAGTGCGGGTCTTGAGCCATTCGGCAATCGCCAGAATGTCGGCGCGATGCACGGTGCGGTTGTCCTCGAAGCGCAGCAGGTTTTCCAGCACCACTTTCATCGAGTGGGGGAGCGTCGAAGCGCCGGTCAGGCCGTTCTTTTCGGCTTCGGCGATCGAATAATAGGTATAGGTCTTGCCGCCGACCGTCAGGGTCGATTTTGCGTTGAAGCTGTTTACCGAGGTCATGCTGTTCCGCCCTGTTTTTTTGTCGCTTGCGGCAGGTGCGCCGGTTCTGAGCAGAGCTCCAGACGGCGCGACAAAGCTGCCTTTTATTGGAATGACTCCAATCTAAGAGGGGTTATAGAGAACAACGAATGGGCTTGCCAGCCCGACCTGTCGTTCAATACGAGAAGGGGTCATGACCCAACGGCAAGTCTTTCCCCCGCTGACGCTGCGCACCATCGGCCTCAGCTGGGGCCGCGGCGGTATGGCGCTGGGCGAGAGCCTCGATTTCTCGGTCAGCGCGGGGCGATGCCTGCTACTGCGCGGGCCCAACGGCACCGGCAAGACGACGCTGCTGCTGACGCTGGCGGGGATCGTTATCCCGCTGGACGGTGGCTTTGCGCTCGAGGGCGGCGATGAGGAGATTGCGCAAATCCACTATTGCGGCCACCGCAACGCCATCAAGCCACTACTGACGGTGCTGGAGAATCTCGAATTTTGGCGGGCGATCAATGGGCCGACGGGCGCTTCCTGCGCGGAAGCGCTGGGCACGGTCGGTCTTCTGGGTCTGATCGATCTCGACGCTGGTTATCTGTCCGCCGGGCAGACGCGGCGCTTGGCGCTGGCGCGGTTGCTGGTCAGCCTGCGGCCGGTCTGGTTGCTCGATGAACCCACCGCGGCGCTCGATGCGGCCGGCCATGGGCTAGTGTCGCGCCTGATCGACCGGCATCTGGAGATGGGCGGGCTGGCGATTGCGGCGACCCATGATCCGATCACGCTGGCCGAGCCGGACCGCCTTGATACGCTGGCGCTGGGGGCGCTGGTTTGAGCGCCTTTGGGGCCATGCTGCGGCGCGAATTGGCGCTTGCCCTGCGCGGTGGCGGCGATGTGCTGACGCTGGTGCTGTTTTTCGTTATCGTCGGGGCCATCGTGCCGTTTGCGGTGGGACCGGACAAGGTTTTGCTGGCGCGGATCGCGCCGGGCATCGTCTGGATCGCGGCGTTCCTCGCCATGCTGCTGGGGCTGGAGCGGCTGTTCCGGCCCGACCATGAGGACGGCTCGCTGGTGTTGTTGCGGCAGGCCGATCTGCCTCTGAGTGCCATCATTGCCGCAAAAATGATGGCGCACTGGCTGGTTTCGGCGGTGCCGCTGATCCTGGCGTCGCCGCTGCTGGCAGTGCTGCTGGCAATGGATCTGGCAAGCTTTTGGCGCATGGTTTTGTCGCTGCTGTTGGGAACGCCCGCGCTGGCGGCCTTTGGCGCCATTGGGGCTGCCGTCACCGTTTCGGTCAACCGGGGCGGGCTGATCGCGCCGATTTTGATCGCCCCTTTATCCATCCCCGTGCTGATCTTTGGCGTCGGCGCCATCACCGCCGAGCAATCCAACGCTGCCCTGTTGTTTCTCGCGGCACTGAGCCTGTTGGCACTGGCGCTGGCTCCCTTTGCCGCCGCTCTTGCGATAAGTTCGGCTGAAGACTAGAGCCTTGATCCATGAGCATCGATAGCGCGCCCAAACAAAGCTGGTGGAACCGGATCTCCCATCCGGGACAGTTCGTCACCTGGACCAAGCCCCTGTTGTGGCCGCTGACCATCCTGACCGCCGTGCTGTTCGTCGCCGGCTTATGGTTCGCGTTGTTCAACTCGCCGCAGGACTACCAGATGGGCGACACCGTGCGCATCATGTACGTCCACGTGCCCAATGCCTGGCTCAGCCAGTTTGTTTATGGCGTCATGGCCGTCTCGGCGCTCGGCACTCTGGTGTGGCGCCATCCCATGGCCGATGTATCGATGAAGTCCGCAGCGCCGCTGGGCGCGCTGTTCACCGCGCTGGCGCTGTTCACCGGCGCGCTCTGGGGTCGGCCGACCTGGGGCACGTTCTGGGAATGGGACGGGCGGATGACCTCCACCCTCGTCCTGTTGCTGATTTATCTGGGCATTATCGCCTTGTGGCGGGCCTTCGACGATCAGCTGCGCGCGGCGCGGATCATCGCGGTGTTCACGCTGGTCGGGGCGATCAACATCCCGATCATCAAGTTTTCGGTCGATTGGTGGAGCACGCTGCACCAGCCCGCCAGCGTGTTTCGGGCCGATGGGCCGCGCATGCCCGGCTCGATCCTGACGCCGTTGTTCGTAATGTTCTTCGCGTTTACATTCCTGTTTTTGACGCTGCATCTCAAGGCCATGCACACCGAGGTCAAGCGGCGCCGGATCGCGACGCTGCAGCGCAAGGCCGCGCAGGGGGCCGCGTCGTGATCGATCTGGGACCGCACGCCGTGTTCATCGTCTGGGCCTATGTCGGCGTCGCCTTGGGAGTAGGCGGGCTGATCGGCTGGACAATATTGGATGCGCGCCTGACTTCCAAAAAGCTCGCCACGCTGGAAGCCCGGCGGGCGCCCAAGTGATGCGCTATGTGCTGTTCGGGCTGCCGCTGGTTGCGCTGGTGGCGCTGGTGAGCGTGTTTGCACTCTCGATCAACCGCGATCCGAGCCTGGTGCGATCGGTGCTGATCGACAAGCCGGCGCCGGTGTTTGCCATGGCCGAAGTGCCCGAACTGGGCGTGCCCGGGTTCGATACCGCAGCGCTCAAGGGCGAGGTGACGGTGGTCAATGTGTTTGCCAGCTGGTGCATTCCCTGTCGGGACGAACATCCATTGCTGATGGCGCTCAAGGAGGTGTCGGGCGTTCGGCTGTTTGGCATCAACCAGTCCGATGCGCCCGAGAATGCTCGGGCTTTTCTGGCCGAGCTGGGCAACCCCTATGACGCCGTGGGCGCCGACCGGGACCGGCGGGTATCGATCGACTGGGGCGTCTATGGCGTGCCCGAGACGTTTGTCGTGGATGCCAAAGGGGTGATCACCTTCAAGCATGTCGGGCCGTTGACGCCCACAGCGATCGAGACGGAGTTGCTTCCGGCGATCGAGCGGGCGCGGTAGATTTCCAGCGGCTCAACGCCTATCATCGCCAGCACGCGGAGATCGATAATGGCAAAACTCACCATCGACGTTCCAGACGAGATGAAGGATTGGGTTGCGGCGGAAGTAGATCAGGGTCGATCCCAGTCTACGGACGCCCTTGTTCGCCGTGCCTTGCGACAGGAACGTGAGCGACGTGATCCGGAGTACAAATATTCGGACGACGATATACTCGACATGCTCGATGAGGCCAGGGCGAGCGGCATTGCGCCAGTTCAATCCGTAGACGAAATATTTGCCGAAGCTATGCGTCGGGTCGCAGCGCGGCGTGACCGGGTTGCCTGATTTCAGGCTAGCAAAAATTGCTCAGGAAGAGCTGATCGAAATTGTTTCGAGTGGCATCGAGAAATTCGGGCAAACAGTAAGCGCCGCATACGTCAACGGCATGTTTGAAACTTTCGAAATCCTGTCCGACCACACCATGATGGGTCGGAAAGTGCCCGGTTCCGCCTCTGTCAGGCGCCATCCCTTTCGGCGCCATGTCATCTTTTACCAAGGCGCGCCATTTGGCATTTTGATCCTCAGGATCATCCCGATGGCGGCAATCCGCAGCCTCCACGAATTACCCGACTAAAAATCGCTGGTCAGGCCTTTGATTTCCCAGTCGCCGTAGCGCACGGGTTCGAGGCCACCGCGGCCGCCTTGTTCTTTTTGGGCGAAGGCGGCTTTGGCGTCGATCTCTTGCCGGCGGGCTTCGGCTTCGGCCAGGGCGCGTTTGGCGGCGTCGCTCAGCGGTGGGCGCGGCGCGGCCAGAGGTTCGTCATCGGTCATGGCGGGCTCCAAGATTACGATTTGTCCATGCCGCTTGCATGCAACCGGCGCCTGCACAACATAATTACCCACGGACGCGAACCCAAGGGCTCAAATATGTTCAATACATTCCGCACCTCGGTGCTGATCGCTGCCATGACCGCGCTGTTCATGGTGGTCGGCTATTTCATCGGCGGCACATCGGGCATGATGCTGGCCTTTGCGTTTGCGCTCGCGACCAATCTGTTCAGCTACTGGAACTCGGACAAGATGGTGCTGCGCATGCAGAACGCCGTGCCTGTCGAGCGCTCACAAGTGCCCGAGCTCTACGACATGGTCGACACCCTGTCCCAGCGCGCCGGCATTCCAACGCCAAAAGTCTATGTCATCCAATCCGAGCAGCCCAACGCCTTTGCGACGGGCCGCAATCCGCAGAACGCCGCAGTGGCGGTATCGTCTGGTTTGCTGAAGCAGCTGGAAACGCACGAAGTTGCGGCCGTCGTGGCGCACGAACTGGCCCACATTCGTAATCGCGATACGCTGACCATGACGATCACCGCGACCTTTGCCGGCGCGATTTCGGCGCTGGCGCAGTTCGGCCTGTTTTTCGGCGGCGGGAATAACCGCAACAACCCCCTGGGCATGGTCGGCACGCTGCTGATGGTGTTTTTGGCGCCCGTGGCCGCCATGGTGGTACAGATGGCGGTAAGCCGGACGCGCGAATATGAAGCCGACAAGGCTGGCGCCGAGATTTCCAACGATCCGCTGGCGCTGGCTTCGGCCTTGCAGAAGATCGCGACGCTCGCCGGGCGGCAGGTGAACGTCGCAGCCGAGCGCAATCCCGCGATGGCGCATATGTACATCATCAACCCCCTGTCGGGGCAGCGGATGGATAACCTCTTCTCCACCCACCCCGACACGGCCAATCGTATCGAAGCGCTGCGCACGCTTGCAGCATCGATGCAGGTGGACGATAAGGGCAAACGGCCTCAGCCTCGCCCTGCCCCGACCTCCACCGGTCAGACCAGCGGCGGCGGCTGGCGCGTGCCGACCGTCGGACGGACCGACGAGGACGGCGGACAACGCGGTCCCTGGGGATAAGAATTAAGCGTGGCGCACAATAAACCTGATCCGGCGGGGCTCAAGCTCCGCCTCGTGGCCGCCCAACGGCTCAAGGCCGTTTTGGCCGGCGAGAATTTTGCGCCATTGACGGCGAGCGATCTGGTCGACGGGCGCGACCGCGCGCTGGCCAACCGGCTGATCACCACGGCCCTGCGACGACAGGGGCAGCTCAATTTCATGATCCACGCGCTGCTCGACAAGGGCATGCCCGGCAAATCCGGATCGTTCGAGGCCGTGTTGCGGCTGTCGCTGGCGCAGCTGGTGTTTTTGCCCGATCTGGGCGCGCATTCGGCGCTGTTCCTCGCCGTGGAAGCCTCCAAGCGCGATCCCAAGGCGCGCCATCTCAGCGGGCTGATGAATGCGGTGTTGCGCAATGCGCAGGCCAATTCGGCAAAGTTCGGCATGCTGAGCGACGATCTGCTGATCCCCGAAACCTTTGGCGACACCTGGCTTGCAGCGTATGGCGAAGCAGCGATCGACGGTTTCTCCGACGCGCTGCTGGCGGGGGCGCCGCTCGATCTGACGCTCAAGGACACGGACGCCGCGTTGATCGATGCGCTGGGCGCCCAGCCGGTGATTGCCGATACGGTGCGCATCGAGCAGCGTGACCGGCCCGTCGAAGCCCTGCCCGGCTATGCCGAGGGGCGCTGGTGGGTGCAGGACACGGCGTCGGCCATTCCGGCGCGCCTGCTTGGGCTGGAGCCCGGCAAACGCGTGCTCGACCTCTGTGCCGCGCCCGGCGGCAAGACAGCGCAGCTAATCAAGGCGGGGCTGTCGGTGACGGCGCTCGATAGCGATCCCAAGCGCATGGAACGCCTCAAGGATAATCTGAAGCGCCTCGATTACAGCGCCGAGACCATCGTCGGCGATGCGGGGAATTTTGCGCCCACCGCGCTGTATGATGGCGTGCTGCTCGATGCGCCCTGCTCGGCGACCGGCACCTTCCGGCGCCATCCCGAAGTGATCTGGCACCGCTCGGTGCATGACGTTGCGGGCCGGGTGCGGTTGCAACGCGCGTTGCTGGCCAATGCGTTCCGCTGTCTCGCTCCGGGGGGCGTGCTGCTGTATTGCGTCTGCTCGCTCGAGCCGACCGAGGGCGAGGAGCAGGTCGACTGGGCCCTGCAATCGCTGCCGGGGCTGACGCTTTGGCCGGTCGACAAGGCGGAACTGGCGGGGCTGGAACAGGCCGTGTCCGACCGTGGCCTGGTCCGCACCCATCCGGGCATGATGCCCAATGGGCGCGACGGCGGCATGGACGGCTTCTTTGTCGCCCGTTTCCGGCGCGCCTGAGGCAGGTCGCTATCAAGTGGATATCGGTATTTCCACGAAAGCCTGTTGCGCGACAAAGCACTACAGTGGCGATTCGCTGGCGCGCTTGCGGCCGCACGAAAGGCTTTGTCGGTTGTACTTTTCGGATTTCCCAGCATCGATTGAAATGACTGCTATAGCGGGGCAGGCGCCATGCTGAGCCGCGCTCGCCTGGGTGTGCGGCGCGCCGGGCGCGGCCTTGCCGATACGCTGGTGACGCTGCCGATTTTGCGCTGGACCTGGCGGGGCCTCGCCGATGACGCCTTTGCCGGCGAATTGCCCGAATTCCGCCCGGCCGATCGCGACGCGGTGCGCGACATGATGTCGGGGCGCTATCTGCTGGCCAGCAAGCTGGTCGAAACCGGCGGCGCTTCGCCCTTCGCGATCGAGAGCGATCACCTCGAGTGGTGGCTCAATCTGCATAGCTTTTCGTGGCTGCGCCATTTCCGCGACGTGCGCGACATTGGCGAGCGCCGTTTTGCCCGCACGCTGGTGCTCGACTGGATCGACCGCGAGAGCCGGTTCGATCTCGACACCTGGGCCGTGGCGCTGACCGCCCAGCGCCTGTTGAACTGGCTGCGCCATCTGCCGTTGTTGCTCGAGGGCGCGACGCCCGAGCAGGCCAAGACCATCCAGCGCGTCATCGGCGCGCAGGTGCAAAGCCTCAAGGTGCGCGGGCCGCTGGCGCGCGAACCGGCCGATGCGCTGTTTGCGGCCATCGCGATCCTGGGGGCCGAGCATTGCGATGTCGGCGACAAGACCGATGTGCCGGGCAAGGTCGACAAGCTCAATCGCGTGCTGGCGAGCCAATTGGACGAAACCGGGCTGCATCTGTCGCGCAGCCCTAAGGTGCAGCTGCAATTGCTGGTCGATCTGCTGAGCGTGCGGCGCGTTGCCAGCGCCAGCAAATCGGAAGCCGGCAATGAGCTAGGCGCCCAGATCGAGCGGATGCACGAGAGTCTGGATGCGCTGACGCTCTCGAGCGGCGAGCCGGGCTATTTCAATGGCGCCGGGCATTTGCCGCATGACGTGCTGATCGCCATCCAATCCAATGGCCCGAGCCGCCGGCGGCGCTCGATGCTGCTGGGCGGCTATGGCGTGCTGCGAGATGGCGAAGCCGTGGTGATCGCCGATGCGGGACTGGTCCCGCCACCGGGATTTGCAGCCGAACTGCACGCCAGCGGGCTCGCACTCGAATTTTCGCATCGCAGCGAATTAATCTTTGGCAATTGCGGCCCGGCGCCGGCCGATCTGGCCGACAGCAAGGCGCTGTTCCGCCAAGGCGTGGCGCATTCGGGACCGACCATCGACGACGCGGATTTGCCGGGCACAGAAAAGCCCGATATCGCGCTCGACGCGGTCGAGCATATGCTGACGCTGACCAGTGCGGGTTATGCGAAGCGGTTCGGCGTCGATCTCGAGCGCACCATCACGCTGATGTCGGGCGGCACGACGCTGGTTGGGCAGGATCGCCTGATCGGCCATGGCAAGCCATCGGGACTGTTGGCGGTACGGTTTCATCTGGCGCCTGGCGTCGTGATCCGGCGCAACGCGCGCGAGGAACTGGTGCGGCTGGTGTTGCCCAATGGGGCGGTGTGGAGCTTCCTGTGGGAAGGTGCGCGGCTGCGTGAAGAGGAAAGCGTGCGCCAGTCAGCCCATGTCGGGTTTTATCGGACGCAGCAGCTGGTGCTCGAGACCGAGGTCGCCGCCAACGCCGAAATCGCCTGGATCTTCACGCTCGAGCAGAACTGATACCCGACCAGAGCATTGGACTTCTGCGCACTTCGTGCTAGCGAGCGCCGATCATTCAACATTCGGAAAATCCTCAGATGAGCAAGACGGTCAAGGTCGGGCGGGCGCTGCTTTCGGTATTCGACAAATCCGGCATGGCCGAGTTTGCGCGGGGGCTGTCCGAGGCGGGCGTCGAGCTGGTCTCGACCGGCGGCACGCACAAGCTGATCCGAGATGCTGGCTTGCCGGTGCGCGAGATTTCCGAATTGACCGGGTTTCCTGAAATGATGGACGGCCGCGTCAAGACGCTGCATCCCAAGGTGCATGGCGGGCTGCTCGCAGTGCGCGACAAGGCCGACCATGTGGCGTCGATGGACGAACACGAGATCGGCGCCATCGATCTGGTGGCGGTTAATCTCTATCCGTTTGAAAAAACCGTGGCGTCCGGCGCCAGCTACGACGAGATCATCGAGAACATCGACATCGGCGGCCCCGCCATGGTGCGCTCGGCGGCCAAGAACCATGCCTTTGTCACCGTCGTGGTCGATCCGTCCGACTATCCGGCGATTCTCGAGGCCATCAAAAACACCGGCGAAGTGCCCTATGCGATGCGCCAAAGGCTTGCTGCCAAGGCCTATGCCCGCACGGCGGCCTATGACAGCGCCATTTCGAGCTGGTTCGCCAAGGCGATCGACTATCCCGAAATCCCGTACCGCAGCTTTGCCGGCTCCTTGCGCGAAGTGATGCGCTATGGCGAAAATCCGCACCAATGGGCGGGCTTTTACGCAAATGGCGAAGACCGCCCCGGCGTTGCGACGGCGCGGCAGGTCCAGGGCAAGACCCTGAGCTACAACAATATCAACGACACCGACGCGGCGTTCGAGCTGGTCAGCGAGTTCGATCCGGCCCAGGACGCGGCCATCGCCATCATCAAGCACGCCAATCCGTGCGGCGTGGCGGTGGCGGGCGATCTGCTGAGCGCCTATGCCAAGGCATTGCGCACCGATCCCGTTTCGGCTTTTGGCGGCATTGTCGCGACCAACAGGGAAATCGACGCGGCGACGGCGACCGAGATCGTCAAGGTGTTCACCGAGGTGATCGTGGCGCCCTCGGCCACGCCCGAGGCGCAGGAAATCATCGCCGCCAAGAAGAATCTTCGCCTGTTGCTGACCGGCGGCCTGGCCGATCCCAAGGCCGAT
>Ga0247806_10000756_pt1 | contig 17976 bp, 16 predicted proteins | sample UWRJL059202B1_FD_179935 | JGI IMG/M metagenome (GOLD analysis project Ga0247806, IMG submission 179935) | Plant litter microbial communities from Arlington Agricultural Research Station in Wisconsin, United States - UWRJ-L059-202B-1 | ecosystem: Environmental > Terrestrial > Plant litter >... | reverse complement strand
GCCGGCGAAATGGATGCGCTGGTCGCCGGCCTCGGTGGCAGCCACAATGCCTTCACCACCAACGATGTGACGGCCTATTTCCAGACCATCCCGCCCGACGCCCTCGCCACCATGATGGATTTCGAGGCCGACCGCATGACCGGGCTGGTGCTGACCCCCGAAATCATCGGCGCCGAACGCGACGTGGTGATCGAGGAGCGCCGCCAGCGCATCGAAGGCAGCCCGCAAGCTTTGCTGGGCGAGGAAGTCACCGCGACGCTCTATCAAAACCATCCCTACCGCATCCCAACTATCGGCTGGATGCAGGAGATGGAACAGCTCAACACCGCGGACGCCACCGAGTTTTACCACCGTTACTACGCGCCTAATAACGCGGTCCTCGTGGTCGCCGGCGATGTCGACCCCGAGCAGGTCCGAACCCTGGCCGAAGCCAGCTACGGCAAACTCCCCCGCGGCCCCGATTTGCCGCCCCGCGTGCGCCCGACCGAGCCCGAACACAACACTGCCCGCACCGTCACGCTCAAGGATGCCCGCGTCGGCCTGCCAAGCTTCTCGCGCAGCTGGGTCGTCCCCAATTATCGCACCGCCGAACCGGGCGAGGCCGAAGCGCTGGACCTGCTCGGCGAAATCCTCGGCGGCGGCACCCGCAGCCGCTTCTATCAGGAGATCATCGTCAAGGCCGGCATCGCCACTGCCGCTGGCGCTGGCTATAACGGCGGCCAATACGATCCGAGTGGCTTTACCCTTTATGGCGCGCCGCAGGGCGATCACACCCTGGCCGAAGTCGAAGCCGCCATCGACGCGCAACTGGCCCGTCTGATCAAGGACGGCGTCACCCCCGCCGAGCTCGACAGCGCCAAGATGCGCTACGTCCGCAGCCTGGTGTTTGCCCGCGACGAGCAGTCCAGCATGGCCAATATCTATGGCAACAAGCTCGCCAACGGCGGCACCATCGAGGACATCGCCGAGTGGCCCGACCGCATCCGCGCCGTCACCCCCGAGCAGGTTCAAGCTGTTGCCGCCAAATATCTCGACCCATCCATCGCCGTCAGCAGCTATCTGCTCCCGGCCGATCAGGACGCAGAGTAATCCCATGCCGATTTCGCAGATCTTTCGCCGCACAATGCTGACCCTGAGCGCGCCCCTGCTGGCGCTGGCCCTCGTCGCCCCCGCCCATGCCGAAGTGGTGTTCCAGGACATCACTTCGCCCAAGGGCATCAACGCCTGGCTGGTCGAGGATTATTCCGTCCCCATCATCACCATCCGCTTTGCCTTCGATGGCGGCGCCACCCAGGACCCCGCCGGCAAGGAGGGTCTGTCCGATTTGATCACCGCCCTGTTCGACGAAGGCGCCGGCGATCTCGATAGCGAAGCCTTCCAGATCAAGCTCGACGACGCCGGGGCCGAAATGGCCTTCGCCTCCGATCTCGACGCTGTCTACGGCTCCATGCGCATGCTCGCCGACCAGCGCGACGAAGCCTTTGGCCTGCTCAAGCTCGCCATCGAGCAGCCCCGCTTCGATCAAAACCCGATCGATCGCATGCGCGCCCAGCTGGTCTCCGGCCTCACCGCCAGCGCCCGCGATCCCTCCACCGCCGCCCAGCGCCTCTGGGCCGAAACGCTCTACGGCGACCACCCCTATGCCCGCCCCGCCGAGGGCACCATCGAAACCCTGAACGCCGTCACGGCGGACGATCTGCACGCCTTCCACAAGGCAGTGTTCGCGCGCGACAACCTGCACGTTGGCATCGTCGGCGCCATCGACGCCGAAGATGCCAAGGCCATCCTCGACGACCTCTTCGCCGGCCTGCCCGAACATGCCACTCTGAAGCCGGTGCCGGACATCAACCCGGCGCTGGGCCAGGACCTTGCCGTCGATTATGCCCTGCCCCAGACCAGCATCTACATGGCCTATCCGGGCCTCAAGCGCAGCGATCCGCGCTTCTTTGCGGCTTACCTCATGACCTATATCCTGGGCGGTGACGGCCTCGGCTCGCGGCTCAATGAGGAAGTGCGCGAAAAACGCGGCCTCAGCTACGGCATCAGCGCGTCCATGATGACCCAGCAACACGCCAATGCCCTCGTCATCGGCACCTCGACCCGCGCCGACAAATCCGCAGAAACCCTGCAGGTCATCGAGGACGTGGTCGCCGACATGGCCAAGAACGGCCCGACCGCCGATGAGCTGGCCGAAGCCAAGAAGTACATCATCGGCTCCTACGCCATCAACGAGCTGGGTTCATCGAGCGCCATCGCCAACACCATGGTGGGCCTGCAGATGAACGATCTGGGCATCGACTACACCGCCGAACGCGCCGCCATGTTCGACGCCGTCACCATTGAACAGGTCAAAGCCGCCGCCGCTGACCTGCTCACCGCCAAGCCGACCATCCTGCAGCTCGGCCCCAAGGCAGCAGCCGAACCAGCGACCGCACCTGCGCCCGCACCAGCACCGGTCCCCATGCCCATGCCTGCACCCGCGCCCGCGCCCGCGCCTGCCGCGCCTTAAGACATCGCCGAACCTAACGCCCGCATCCAGATAGTCACTAATTTGGCTGCGGGCCTTCTTCCACGGCACCAGTTGCCGTCACCCGACAAACGCACCCAGCCCGTCCAGGGAACACCCTCATCCCCCGCCCGTTGTGTGCCATGCGCCCACATCACCGCTGGAGGATATGATGCACAAGTTCATCACCGTTTCGATTTTCGCCGTGGCACTCACCCTGCCGGCCGCCGCCCAGGATGCCGCCGTTCCGGCTCCCGGCGCGATTGCCCGCTTCATCGATGCCAATGGCCAAAGCGTCGGCGCGGTGACGCTGACCCAGGCCATCACCGGCGTTCATGTTTCAGGCGCCCTGACCGGCATGAGCCCAGGCGATCATGGCCTGCACTTCCATGAAACCGGCAGCTGCGACGGTGCTACAGCCTTTGAATCCGCCGGCGGTCACTTCAACCCGACCGATCATCAACATGGCCTCGACAATCCAGACGGCCCGCACGCCGGTGACCTGCCCAACGTCACTGCCGCAGCCGACGGCACCACTCCCGTCGAGCTCGATACCAATCTTCTGTCGCTGATCGAAGGCCAACCCGGCTACGTCTTCGATGCCGACGGCACTGCCCTGGTCATCCACGCCGGACCGGATGACTACAAGACCGACCCGGCCGGCAATTCCGGCGATCGCGTCGCCTGCGCCGTCATCGAAGCCGCACCGGACGCCTGAGACGGAGCCCTAAGCTCCGCCACCCACCGCACGTAACCCTCGGGTTAAACCCGAGGGCTCTTCACTGCGCACTCCGCGCTCAGTAAACCGCCTTCACATGCATCTCCGCCGGCACTGGCCCGCGCGCATAATCCGGATGCCGGATGCGCTCCGGCAGCACGATCTCCGGCTTGGGCACATCCTGATACGGGATCGCCGCCAGCAGATGCGCAATGGTATTCAGCCGCGCCCGCTTCTTGTCGTCCGCATCGACGATCCACCACGGCGATTCAGGCACATGCGTGCGCTGCAGCATGTCGTCCTTGGCCTTGGTGTAATCCTCCCAGTGTCGGCGCGACTCGAGGTCCATCGGCGACAGCTTCCATTGTTTCAGCGGATCCTCGATCCGCATCCGGAAGCGGAATTCCTGCTCTTCGTTGCTGACCGAGAACCAGAACTTGATCAGGATGATGCCCGAGCGAATGAGCATGCGCTCGAATTCCGGCACCGAGCGGAAAAATTCCTCGAGCTCGTCGGGCGTGCAAAACCCCATCACCCGCTCGACACCGGCCCGGTTGTACCAGGAGCGATCGAACAGCACCATTTCGCCCGCCGCCGGCAGATGCGCGGCATAGCGCTGGAAATACCATTGGGTCTTTTCCCGGTCGCTGGGCGCCGGCAGGGCCACGACGCGACACACCCGCGGATTGAGCCGCTGCGTAATGCGCTTGATGGCGCCGCCCTTGCCCGCCGAGTCGCGTCCCTCGAAGATCACCGCGACCTTGAGCTTGCTGTGCGCGATCCAGTCCTGCAGCCGCACCAGTTCGTGCTGTAGCCGGAACAGCTCGCGAAAATAAATCCGCCGGTCCAGCGTCTTGCCGCCCGGGCGCTGTTCGCCACTGGCGAGCATTTCAAGCTGGTCGTCCTCGAATTGCAGCTCGAGCTCTTCATCGAAGCTGTCGGTGATTTCGTCCCGGATCCGGTCCAGTTCGCTCTGATTATAGCGGTCGGTCATCGCATCGCACTCCAAGGCTGGTGCCACTGGCCACACTCGTATTGCGGTTTTGTGACACTCCGCGCCGTCCGCAACATCCTTGGCCCACCGCCATTGACCGCTTTGAGGCGCCAAATCTTGAATGCCAGCCCAAACATGCCCATCTTCGTGTCGACACCGGCTTGACCGCAGAGCGGCAGGCGGGCAGTTTGCCGCCCTCACCCTCAGACCACATCGTGACGCGAAAAGCCGAACGCATTTTGGCTGGGGTTGAACTTGTTCTATCTGCCGTGCCGATTGGAGGCGTACTAAAATGGATAAGATCCCGATGACGATCAGCGGCCAGAAGGCCCTGGCCGCCGAATACGAGCACCGCACTGCCAGTGAGCGCCGACGCATCGTCGAGGCGATCTCCGAAGCACGCGCTCATGGGGATTTGTCCGAAAACGCCGAGTATTCGGCCGCCAAGGAACAGCAGAGCCTCAACGAGGGCCGCATCAAGGAACTCGAGACCATACTGGCGCTGGCCGACATCATCGATGTGAGCAAGCTCAGCGGCAAGACCGTCAAGTTCGGCGCCACCGTCACCTATATCGACGAGGACACCGAGGAAGAAAAAACCTATCAGGTGGTCGGCGATCCGGAGGCTGACGCTTCGCAGGGCCGCATCTCGATCTCATCGCCCATCGCCCGCGCCATGATCGGCAAGGAAGAGGGCGATTCGTTCGAGGTTTCGGCGCCCGGCGGCTCGAAAAGCTATGAAATCCTCAAAATCAAATATGTCTGACACGGGCTTGCCGGTCTAAACATCGGTTTTCGTGTGACATTTCGAGGTTTTCCATGGGTGCGTTGGCGCTTGGAGAACAGTTTGCCTTGAATCCGGTCTCCTTCCGCATTTAACTGTGCGCGAGGGAGAACGCCTTTTTATCTGGAGAGCGTCGCGATGCACGCGAAAGTCATCATCATCGGTTCCGGTCCAGCCGGCTACACCGCGGCGATCTACGCAGCGCGCGCCATGCTTGAGCCCGTGATGATCCAGGGGCTGCAGCCCGGTGGTCAATTGACCATCACCACCGATGTCGAGAATTTCCCCGGCTTTGCCGACGTCATCCAGGGCCCCTGGCTGATGGACCAGATGAAGGCCCAGGCCGAGCACGTCGGCACCAAAATTGTCAGCGATCTGATCACCCATGTCGATTTCGACCGCCACCCGTTCGTGCTGACCGGCGACAGCGGCGAGATTTATACCGCCGACAGCGTCATCATCTCGACCGGTGCGCAGGCCAAATGGCTGGGACTGCCCTCCGAGCAGAAATTCCAGGGCTTTGGCGTTTCCGCCTGCGCCACTTGCGACGGCTTCTTCTATCGCAACAAGGAAGTGCTGGTCGTCGGCGGCGGCAATACCGCAGTCGAAGAAGCGCTGTTCCTGACCAATTTTGCCTCCAAGGTCATCCTGATTCACCGCCGCAACGAGTTCCGCGCCGAGCGTATCCTGCAGGAACGCCTGTTCCGGAACCCCAAGATCGAAGTGCGCTGGAATCACGAGATCGCCGAGATCGGTGGCTCCGCCATGCCGCCATCGGTCAATTCGGTGACCCTGCGCGACCTTGCCAGCAACCGCACCTATGAGCAGCCGATCGATGGCATTTTCATCGCCATCGGCCATGCCCCATCGACCTCGATCTTTGCCGGCAAGCTCGACATGAAGCCTGGCGGCTATCTGCAGGTCCGCCCCGGCACCACCGAAACCAACATCCCCGGCGTTTTTGCTGCGGGCGATGTTACCGACGACGTGTATCGTCAGGCGATCACCGCTGCCGGCATGGGCTGCATGGCGGCTCTCGAAGCCGAACGATTTCTAGCCGAACACCAACTTGCCGAAGCGGCGGAGTAACTGCCGCCGACCCACCTAACGAGAAAGCGTCAAAAATGCTCGACTGGGACAAACTGAGAATTTTCCACACCGCCGCCGAGTCGGGCAGCTTCACCCATGCCGCCGAAAAGCTCGGCATGAGCCAATCCGCCGTCAGCCGCCAGATTTCCGCCCTCGAAGACGATCTCGGTCTCAAGCTATTTATCCGCCACGCGCGTGGCCTGGTGCTGACCGAAGTCGGCGAACAGCTGTTCCGCACCGCCCACCGCATGCACTGGGAGTTGCAGCAGGTCGAAACCCAGATGTCCGAAAGCCAGGACGTCCCAACCGGCCCGCTCATCGTCACCACCACCGTGGGTATCGGCTCCACCTGGCTATCCTCGCGGCTCGACGAGTTTCTCAAGCTCTATCCGCTGATCCAGCTCGAGATTCGCCTCAACGACGCCGAGCTCGATCTGGCGATGCGCGAGGCCGACGTGGCCATTCGCCTGCATCGGCCCAACCAGTCCGAAATGATCCAGCGCAAGCTGTTCACCGTCCACAACCACTTCTATGCCTCGCGCAAATACGTCGACGAATACGGCATCCCCTCCGCCGCCGACCAGCTCGACGATCACCGCATCGTCAGCTTCGGCGAACCCGTGCCGTCCTATCTGGGCGACATCAACTTCCTCGAACGCATGGGCCGCACCGATTCCAGCCCGCGCCGCGCTGCGCTCAAGGTCAACTCGATCTATGGCATGCTGCAGGCCTGCCGCGCCGGCACCGGCATCGCCATGTTGCCAGACTACGTCACCGAGACCGAGGATTCGCTGATCCAGGTTCTGCCCGAGATCGAACTGCCGGCCTACGAAGCCTATTTCGTTTATCCGCCGGCCCTCAAAAACTCCAAGCGCGTCGGCGTGTTCCGCGACTTCCTCGTCGCCAAGGCGCGTGAGTGGAGCTTCTGATTTTTGACTGCCATCGGCGCATCACGAAACCCGGTTTTGTGATCGCTGCCGGGCCTTGACGAAATCGTCAACTCGGCGCATCGCTCTGCCCGTCTTGGACCAATTTAGGACAATCCCATTGAACCCCGACTCCCGTAGTCGATCTAGATACTGGGCCGCCCGAACGGCGCGATGACCTGATACAGCAGGTTCGTTGCGCCGGGCTGCCCTCGCAACAGGACCTCAACCATGCTTCGCATTTACAGTGCGTCCGGGACGCACCTGACCTGCGCCGTTTCCGGGCAGATCACCCCCGATACCGATCTCAGCCAGGCCATCTGGTACGATCTGATCGACCCGACGCGCGAGGAAGAGCGCCTCGTCGAGACCAGCCTTGGCGTGCTCGTCCCCACCCGCGACGAAATGAAGGACATCGAGCCCTCGGCCCGCCTCTACATCGAGGCCAATGCCGAGTTCATGACCGTTACGGCGCTGGTCAACATGCACGAGCACGACCCCATCAAGGCGCCGCTTACCTTCGTTCTGAGCGGCAAGGCGCTGGTCACCATCCGCTATGCCAGCCCCCGCCCCTTCGAGATTTTCGTGGCCAGCGCCGTCCGCCCCGGTGGCCGTCCCCTGCCCACCGTCGAGCACGTCATGCTGGGCTTGCTGGAAGCCTTCATCGACCGCCTGGCGCAGGTGCTGGAGACCACGGGTGACGAACTCGACGCCATCTCGCGCGATGTGTTCCGCGCCCGCGCCAAGGGTACGCCGCGCAAGGCACGTAACCTCGAGTCGCTGATCGAAAAGATCGGCAACAAGGGCGATATGCTGACCTTGGTCCGGGAAAGCCTCGTCAGCATCCTGCGGCTGACCACTTTCCACCAGACCGGCGGCGCTGCCACGGCCAAGGATACCCGCGCCATCCGCCAGGATTTCAAGATCCTGCAGCGCGATGCGGCCGCCCTCGGCGATCACGCCAGCTTCATGTCCAACAAGGTCACCTTCCTGCTCGACGCCACGCTGGGCCTGATCAATCTCGAGCAGAACCAGATCATCAAGATCTTCTCGGTCGCCGCCGTGATCTTCCTGCCGCCGACCCTGGTGGCGTCGATTTACGGCATGAACTTCGAGCATATGCCGGAGTTGTCCTGGCAGTTCGGCTACCCCATGGCCCTTCTCGCCATGGTCTGTTCGGCCATCCTGCCATACGTCTATTTCAAGCGCCGCGGCTGGCTGTGAGCCTGTGGTCGCGAAACGTAACATGCGGTAATTGCATATCTCGCATGCTGCTTGCCCAATTGTTGGGCAGCGTGACGCCGCATATATGAGCACTTGCACAGCAGGCGCTGTCTCCTCCTCCCTTGCGCCTCCTGCGTTCCCTCCTTGCAGGATTTGCCTCCTGCAACCTTTGTGGCTCCGCTCTCCCCTCGAGCGGGGCCATATTTTTGATCATAACCTGCTCGCCGTGCATGGCTGGCCTGTCGACACCTCCATTGTGGACGCCGGCAGTTATCGGCATATTGATCTCGTTGCTGAGGCGCGCTCCGTATCCTCCTCCCTCGGACCCCGCATCGCAACACCGAACCGGGATCGTATCCTCCTCCCTCGATCCAGGTTCACCGGCAGGGCGCTTATCCTCCTCCCTAGCGCACTGCCATTACTTTGGATTTGGCTTCGGCCAGTCATCAGGCCCTGTCTTCGGACAGGGCCTTTTTTTGTCCGGATTTCCCGCAACCGCGGCCATAACCGCCCGCCTGCGACAGGCCGTCGCAATGTCAAATGCATGGCAGGCATGTTGACCTATGCATTGCTGACCAGACGGTAAAAATCTATACAACTCATGTCGCCGGTAGCGCCGCTCCGTATCCTCCTCCCTCGGACCCGCGTTTAGGCGACACCGGATTTAAGCCGTATCCTCCTCCCTCGGCTTGGGTCCAACCGGTCTGGTGCATATCCTCCTCCCTTGCATCGGGCCATTACTTTCGATTTGGCTTCGGCCCTATCATAAGGCTCCAACTTCGGTTGGAGCCTCTTTTTTTGGCCCCTGCCGCGCTGCACCCGATCTGCATGGCAGCACTACCGATTGCCTGGTTGCGCGCCTTATCCCAGCCGTCCAATAGTCGCTCAGGGTCAGACGCTTCGGTTGACGGCCCCTGGCCCTGCCCATCCCCTCGGGCGGGGCCTTCCCATTCCCCACATCGCTATTTGATGCCGGCGCAAAACGCCTGGATGCGGCTGATCGCTTCTTCGAGCTCGGCATTGCTTGCCGCGTAGCTGAGCCGGAAATGCCCGGCCAGCCCGAACGCCGCGCCATGCACCAGCGCCACGCCGGTCTCGGCCAGCAGCGCCATCACAAAGTCCTCGTCGGTCGCCAGGAGCGTGCCGCCCGCACTGGTCTTGCCCAGTAGGCGCTGGCACGACGGAAACACATAAAATGCCCCCTCGGGCACCAGGCAATCGAGCCCGGTATTGGCCGTCAGCCCCTTGACCACCATGTCGCGCCGCGCCTGGAACACCCGGCGCCATTCCACGAGGAAATCCTGTGGCCCGTTCAGCGCCTCCACCGCCGCCCATTGCGAGATCGACGACGCGTTGTTGGTCGATTGCCCCTGCAGCTTGGTCATCGCCGCCAACAATTCCCGCGGACCGGTGCAATAGCCGATGCGCCAGCCGGTCATGGCGTGCGACTTGGACACCCCGTTCATCGTCACCGTCCGCGGCCGCAGCGCCGGCTCGACCTGGGCGATCGTCGCAAACGCGCGCCCGTCATAAACCAGCACCTCGTAGATATCGTCGCTCAGGATATGCACCTGCGGATGCCGCAGCAGCACCTCGGCCAGCCCCTTAAGCTCCTCGGCGCTATAAGCCGCGCCCGTCGGATTGGATGGCGTATTGAGGATCAGCCACTTCGTCTGCGGCGTGATCGCCGCCTCCAGCACCGCTGGCGACAGCTTGAAGCCCGTCGACGCATCGGCCACCGCGAACACCGGCGTCGCCCCCGCCAGCCGCACGATTTCGGGATAGCTGACCCAATAGGGCACCGGCACCACCACTTCGTCGCCCGGATTGAGCGTCGCCAGCATGGCATTGAAAATGATCTGCTTGCCGCCCGATGACACAAAACAATCCGCCGCCGTCACATCGAGCCCGTTGTCGCGCCGGAATTTTGCCGCCACCGCCTCCTTGAGCTCGGCAATCCCGTCCACATTGGTGTAGCGCGTCTTGCCCTCGTCCATCGCCCGCTTGGCGGCATCGCGCACATTGAGCGGCGTGTCGAAATCGGGCTCGCCCGCCGACAGAGCGATCACATCCTGCCCCTCGAGCATCATGATGCGCGCCTTCTGGGTTATCGCCACCGTCGCCGACGGAGCCACACGCGCCAAAGCATCAGACAGAAAAGCCATCACGAACTCCAAGGGTTTGCGGCCTTGTAATTTATCCCCTTCCATCGCGAAAGGGCGTTTAGCCGGGTCGCGCCGTGCTGCCCCGCACCATCAGCGTCACCGCGAGGCTCTCCTCGGCGCCCGGCATCGCCCCATCGAGGATCGCCGCCACCGCCCGCTCCGCCAGTTGCCGCAACGGCTGCGCCATCGTCGTCAGCCCCGGGCTGGACCGCGCCGCCTCCGGCACCCCATCAAACCCAACGATCGACACATCCTCGGGCACGCTCCGGCCATGCGCCTTGAGCCAGTCCATCGCCAGCAGCGCCACATGGTCCGACATGCACAGGATCGCCGTCGGCGGCGCCTTGCCACCGAACAGCGTGTCCATCCCCTTCTCGACGCTCTCGCGGTCGCCGCGAGTCTCGAACACCGGCACGGTGCTTAGCTCGATTCCCGCAGCCTCCAGCGCTGCCCAATAACCCAGCACGCGGTCGCGCGTGCTGGTATAAATGCTGCCCAGTACCGCATCCCGCTCGACCAATCCCACATGGTCAGCCGAAAACTCGATGGCCAGCACCGCCACGCGCCGGTGCCCCAGCCCCAGCACATGCTCTGCCGCCGCCCGCGCGCCACCGATATTGTCGATGCCCAGCGATGGCACGCTCGGCTCATTGCTATCGAGCGCCAATGCGATGAACGGCAAATCGCGCTGCCGGGTCAGTTGCACCATGACCTCGGCCCGCCCGACACACAGCAGCACGAAACCGTCGACCAGCGCATTCTGGATATTCCAGGCCAGCCGTTCCTGGTTGTGCGCCGAGACCAGCGAGACCCCGGCCCCGCGCGCATCGCAGACCGTGGAAATCTCCGCCATGATGGCGCGCGCCCAGGGGTCATCGAAAAAATAATGCATCGGTTCCACCGTGGCGACGCCGATGGCATTGACCTTGCCGGCCCGCAGCAGCCGCCCGGTCAGGCTCGGGCCCGCATAGCCAAGCTTGCCAGCCGCCGCCATCACCCGGTCGCGCACCTCCTCGCGCACCGCCTCGGGCCGGTTGAAGACGTTTGATGCCGTGCCCTGCGACACCCCCGCCGCCGCGGCCACATCGCGCAACCGCACCGTGCCGCCCTCATGCTTTTTGATCACTGCCGCCTCGTAGAACCTGCCAACGCCTGCTTAACACAGATATTGGATCGGTTCAAAATTCACTTGACGAGCCGGAATTCCATTCCTATTTTGAACCGATTCAACAACTATATCCGTTATTATATTGAATCGATTCAATACTGGAAGCCAACTTCGCCATGATTCCTCCCAGCTATCTCTTCAAATCAGTTTATCGCCACGCATGGCTCTACCAGCCAGCGCCCCTCACGCCGCAGCGTCCCAAGTTCTATAAAGGCCTGCTGACGCCACTGCTCCAAGGCCTGTCAGCCGCGCTACACCGCCGCCGTGCGCCTCACGACAGACGCTTCACCAAACCCGCCTGCGACTAAACTCATGCCGGCCTAAACCGCCATCCCCGCAGATTTTTTCAGCACCACGCCCAGCACATGCCAGCCACCATCGCCCTCGTTCCCGAGTTGGTAAACCGCCTCATACAATGACTGATCTGCGCCGATGAACTTGACCACCTGCACCACGCCCTCGTCCCCGATCTTGGTGAACTCGCCAAAGCTGTGCGACCGCGATTCGGCAATCGGCGTGTACCCCAGCGCCAGGATCGCCGCATAAAATTCCTGCGGTTTGCCCTCGAACTGGGTGCGGAACCCCTCCCCGGCAAAGCTCAGGGCCAGCGCCGCATCGCCGTCGCGCAACGCCTCGATCTGCCCGCTGACGGCAGCCTGCCAAGGCGTCGCATTGTCCTGGGCCGTCTCCTGCGCCGAGCCCGGCAACAGCGTCGCCATCATGAAAAACAATGCCAGAAAAATGCGCATATCGCCCTCCTGTGATCACGGACGCGTGCTCGCTCGCCACACTCTTGCCGCCAAATGGTCCGGGCCCAACCAGATTGGCCACAAACTCGAACCGCATTCGGATGGCCTAGTGCAGCCCTCCCAAGACAAGGTTCGACGTCGACCCCATGCACAAATCTACGTCCCCCAAACGGAAAAGTTTCAATTTCTACACCATCGCTTCGGCTTTGCTGGTGACCGGCGGCGGAGCTGCGGCCCTGATGGCCGGCGTCTCGCCAGCCGAAGCTGCCGATCTGGTCAAGCAGCCCGACGCGCAGATCGCCGTTTTCATGGTCCCGCTGACCCTTCTGGTCCTCGCCCTGATGTTCGAGGTGACCCGGATGGTGCTGCGGGGCAATGTCCCCGTCGAGGCGCCGGTCCCAAGCCCCCGGCGGCCGCCGCTGTCGCGAAAGCGCAGCAACACCTGATCTCATCCTCCCTGACGATGCACCTGAGCCGGCTTCGTGCCGGCTCTTTTTTGTCTAGAGCTGCATGACGCCTGCACCCGAGTGACGGAACCCGCAGCCGAAATAGAACGTCTCCAGATGCGGCTCGAAATCGACATGCAGCCATTGCGCCCCCCGCGCCCGCGCCTCCACGACAGCGCGCTGCACCATCAACGAGGCAATGCCCCGGCGGCGCCACTGCCGGTGCACGCAGGTATCGAGGATAAAACCATGCTGCCCGCCATCCCAGGCGACGTTGACGAACCCCACCATGGCCGCCCCCTCGAACGCCCCGACATGCACGAGGCTGCGCTGCAAGATCGGCTGGAAACTCGGCGGCCCAGAACTGTCCCATGCCGACTGCCACAACACGCGCATCACAGCGTCCGGCGCAAAGGGGTCGGTGACGATTTCGATCACGAAAACTCCAATCTTACCAAGATGACCAAGTGTTCATGCTGTCGCAAGGTTGGCAACAGGAACGCCCCGCTATGGTCATTTCACGCCGGACGAACCGGCTTCCCATGCAAAAGGAAACTAATATGAAGACGATCACCACCACGGCAATGCTCGCCCTGATGACCGCCACTATCGGCCTGTCGGCCGCTGCCCCCAGCTTTGCCCAGGATGCGCCACCTCCCGCAGCCCAGGGCGAAATGCAGAAGGGTCCACATGGCGGCCGTAACGACGGCCCAGGCATGCGCGGCCCCCACGATGGCCCTGGCATGCACGGCCCACGCGGCGACAATGGCCCGGGCATGGGTCCAGGCCGCGGCATGGGCGGCCCGCGCGGCATGCTCGATTTCAGCAATCCCGATTCTGTCGAAATCGGCCTGGTTCTCCTGAGCCAGCGCATCGATCCGACAGCCGAGCAACGGCCGCTGTTCGACGCCTTCAAGGCCGACGCCATGGCCGCAGCGACCAAGTTCCAGGCCGCGCTCGAAGCCGCCCGTCCGGCGGCTCCAGTCGCCGGCGAACAGCGCGTCCGTCCGGACTTTGCAGAGATGCTCGACAACCGCATCGCCGTCACCACCGCCGAACTCGACGCCCTCAAGGCGGTCCAGCCTTCGGCCAAGGCGTTCTTCGATAGCCTGACCGACGAGCAGAAGGCGCAACTGGCGCCAATGCGTCCCGACCGTGAAGACGGCCGTCGCGGTGGTCCAAATCGCCCGGACAATGCGCCGCCAGCACCCGAAGATGCGATGGCACCAGCCGATGCGCCAGCCCCGGCCGATGCCCCAGCGCCAACTGACGCACCCGCACCAACCGACGCCCCGGTGGCTCCTGCCATCAACGGCTAAGCCCAACATCGGCGAGGGCGCTTGATCTGCAGCGCCACCGCCCCGCCTTGCGGTGCCTGTCCCCCCACAGCACCGCACAAACCCCGGCCCTCAACGGTCGGGGTTTGCTTTTTGTTGGCCGTCATCTATCCATTTGCCATTCTTCGTGACTGGATAGCCCATGACCGCCCTGCCGCTCGATCCCGCCCGCCTGCGCGCCCTGTTCCCCGCCTTTGCCGAGCCCTCGTTCGCCGGGCAGGCGTTTTTCGAGAACGCCGGCGGCTCGTACACGTCCCGGGCCGTGCTCGATAAGCTGACGCATTTTTATACTGCCACCAAGGTGCAGCCCTATGGCGTTTACGCCGCCTCCATCGAGGCTGGCGAGGCGATGAATTTGAGCTATGAGCGCACTGCCGCGGCGCTCAACGTCGGCGCCGACTGGATCCACTTCGGCCCCTCGTCCTCGGCCAATACATACGTGCTGGGCAATGCCTTTGCCGGCTGGCTCAAGCCCGGCGACGCCATCGTCGTCACCAATCAGGATCACGAAGCCAATACCGGAAATTGGCGGCGTCTCGCCAAGCACGGCATCGAAGTCCGCGAATGGTCGGTCGATGCGCAAACCGGCCGCCTGTCACTCGCTGCGCTCGACGCCCTGCTCGATTCCAAAGTCCGGCTGATCGCCGCCCCGCATTGCTCCAATATCGCTGGCGAGATCAATCCGGTCGCCGAAATCACCGCCCGCGCCCATGCCATCGGCGCCGTCACCGCCATCGACGGCGTCAGCTACGCGCCGCACGGCCTGCCCGACCTCGCAGCGCTCGGCGCCGACATCTATTTCTTCTCGGCCTACAAAGCCTATGGCCCGCACCAGGGCATTCTCGCCATCCGCCCGTCGCTGGCCGCCGAACTCCCCAACCAGGGCCATCATTTCAACGATAGCCGGCCCCGCTATCGGCTGACGCCCGCAGGTCCAGACCACGCCCAGATCGCCGCCAGCTCCGGCATCGTCGACTATCTCGAAGCCGTCGCCGCAATCGCCGGCACCTCCGCCCCCGGCGACAATCCCTATCGCCGCGCCCACGCCGCCATGCGCGCCCAGGAAATCGCCCTCGCCAAGCCGCTGCTGGACTATCTGCGCCAAAAGAACAGCGTCCGCATCATCGGCCCCGACGATCCAGCCGAACGCGCCCCCACCATCTCCATTGCGCTGGACGAGCCCGGCGCCGTCGTCGCCAAACGCCTCGCCAGCCACGGCATCATGGCCGCCGGCGGTCATTTCTACGCCCAGCGCCTGCTCGAAGCCACCGGCATCGACCCCGACCACGGCGTCCTCCGCATGAGCTTCGTCCACTACACCACCCCCGCCGAAATCACCCAGCTCATCGCCGCCCTCGACGCCGAGCTTGCTTGACCGTCGGCCACCTCTCCCCCAGTCGTCACCTCCCCCTGAAAAGGGGGAGGAAGCGAGATAGGACTTAGCCCTCCGCTAAGTGCGTCATCGAGCAGGTGGGGGTATCGCTCCACCGCCGTGAGTTAAAAGCCTACCCCCAAAAGGCCCAAGAAATGTCCCGCCCCGTCGCCATTCTCCTCCTCCTGATCTGCACATCGCTGTGGGGCTTTGCCTTCGTCGTGCAAAAATCGGCCATGGCCACCATGGGCCCGCTGACCTTCATCGGCGTGCGCAATCTGCTCGGCGGCATCGCCATCCTGCCGGTAGCGCTATTCCTCGCCCGCCGCGCCCCGCGCCGCCTCAGCGCTAAAGAGTGGCGGTTCACCGCCATCATGAGCGTCGCGCTGTTCCTCGGCTCCTGGCTGCAGCAATATGGCTTGCTCACCACCACCGTTACCAATGGCGGCTTCCTCACCAGCCTATACGTGCTGTTCGTGCCGCTGGTCGGCCTCGTGCTGTTCCGCACCTGGCCCCATCCCATCGTCTGGATTGGCGTACCGCTGGCCCTGGTCGGCATCTACTTTCTCAACGGCGGCGGCCTCGACAGCCTCAATTCCGGCGATGCCCTGGTCATCGGCAGCGCCGTGTTCTGGGCCATCCAGGTCATCATGCTGGGCTTCATCGCCCGCACCACGGGCCAGCCCATTCTCGTCTCCTGCATCAGCTTCCTGATCGCCGGAGCACTCGCGCTGGCCTGCGCCTTCGTCTTCGAGACCCCCACCCTCGCCGGCATTCTCGGCGGCTGGGAAGAACTTGCCTACGCCGGCATTTTCTCCACCGCCATCGCCTTCACCCTCCAGGCCGTCGGCCAGCAGCATGTCCCCGCCGCCAATGCCGCCATCGTCCTCTCCTCCGAAAGCCTGTTCGCGGCCCTTGGCGGCGCCATCTTCCTCGGCGAGCGCCTCCCCACCATCGGCTATTTCGGCGCCGCCCTCCTCTTCGCCGCCATCATCATGGTCGAAGCCCTCCCCCCGATCCTCGCGCGGCGACGGCGCTAGCTCACCCAGCCAGCTTCAACCCGCCCAGCAGCCGGTCGAGCTCCGGCAAATCGAATTGCGACATCAGCAGCACGTCCGTCGACGCTGCCAGATCCTGCGCGCTTCGCGTAAAGCTGGCGTTCGACAGCACGGCCGCCCGATGCAAGCCGTGATAGCGGGCGCCTGCCATGGCCTCCTGGATCGCCTTGTTGCCCACCGGTTGCGAGTACAGCTTGCACTGGATACCAACGCGCAGCCCGTTCTTGCTGGCGATGACGTCGATCCCCTGGTCGCCCGCCATCGGCGTGACCAGCGTTTCCCAGCCAAAGCTTCTGAGCGCATCGGCAACCCAGTGCTCGAACTCGTGACCATCGACCGGCACCGCCGCGGGGTTGAACCCTGCGGCCTGCCTGGCTTGTGCGTCGCCTTCGAGATCGGCAATTACCTCGACGATCGCCTCGCCCATCGTCAGGCCCTCGCCGGCAAACCCGATGCTGGCCAGAAACTCGTGGATCGCCTTGCTGCGCGTATCCGAGACCGTCACGCCATAGTCGTTGCGCACCAGCGCGTTGCGCACGTTTCGCGTCAGTGCCGGCCGATGCTTGTCCACCTGCTGCTGGATGAACACCTTGTCCTGCCAGCGCGCCGCATCCATCTCGGTTCGTGCAGCCTGCCGGCTTTTGTCGATCGACGCCGCCATCGCGTCCCGCTCGAACTGGATGCTGCCCCGCAACGCATAGCGGGCGAGCCCGTAGCCGCCCAGCGGTGGCACCAGCAGAATGGCAAACAGCCACAACGCGCTCGGCGCTCCACCCGACGCGGTGACCACCATCAGCACAGCGAACAATACAAATAGCGCAACCGCCGAAGCCGCCCAGAGTGCAATAAATTTTGCCCAGAAAATAAATTTCTTCTTATTCACTTGAGCCCCTTCAAATAATTATAGCAACTTACCCAAATATATAACTTCGGATAGTTACCTATATTACTCGAAAGATTAATTTAGCGGCCATTGCACAGGCCAGTCATTCCCCATGCCGATACAGCTGGTACGTCTTGCACACCACCAGCAGCACGCAGCCCTTGAGCGTCAGTTGGTCGTCGCTGACCTGCGTGATCGTGCCCTGCGCCGCGGTGCCGAACAGCGTCATGCCGCCGCGCCACTGGTTCGGCGCCACCTGTTTGACCCGCTCCATCATCGGCTGGTTCAGCAGCTTGCGATAGCGGTCGTTGTACGAAGCATCCGACAGCCACACCAGCGCGCCGCACAATTGCTGGCCGTCGCCACACAGCGCGATCTGCACCCGCGTATCCCGCGTCTCGAGCTCCCATACCCCGTCGGGCGCTGCCAGTGCCGGCATCATCCCGCCCGCCAGCAGCGCCAGTCCCGCCAGCACGCCCATCACCTTGCCCATGCGCCAATCCTCCACAACCATGGCCTCCACCCTGCGGCCAAAAAACTGAACCCGCCCTGAACGC
>Ga0247806_10000755_pt1 | contig 18054 bp, 9 predicted proteins | sample UWRJL059202B1_FD_179935 | JGI IMG/M metagenome (GOLD analysis project Ga0247806, IMG submission 179935) | Plant litter microbial communities from Arlington Agricultural Research Station in Wisconsin, United States - UWRJ-L059-202B-1 | ecosystem: Environmental > Terrestrial > Plant litter >... | reverse complement strand
CTGTTAGTGCAAGTAAAGACCAATTAGCAGTTACCCTAAAATCGGCCTTAATTGGTAAAAACCAACTAAAGATAAATTTCCGTTTTCCATATCCATCAGGCAAACATACCGATGATGCTACCGATTGGGCATCTCCTTCAAAACATACAACCGAAATAGTATCTCAGGATGAGCATTCTTTTGTTCTTAAGAGAACTCTTGATACTACCGTATATTACGTATCTGTAAGGTATGAAGGCAAAGCAGTTTTAAAAGAAAAACAGCCTCACTATTTTATAGTATCTCCCGAAGGAAATGAATTTTCTTTTGTATGCGAGTTTACTCAAAAAGCACCTGCTACTATAAAAGAGAACGCAAAAAAAACATACGCAGGTTCATCAGCTTACTGGAACGACTTTTGGCAAAAAGGGGCAGCTGTAGATTTTTCTAAATGTACAGATGTTAGGGCAAAAGAGCTAGAGCGCCGTGTAATTTTATCGCAATATTTAATGGCAATACAGTCGGCAGGAAAATATCCCCCGCAGGAAACAGGACTTACCTACAACAGCTGGTTTGGTAAATTTCATTTAGAGATGCACTGGTGGCATGCTGCGCATTTTGCATTATGGAACCGCGCCGATTTACTGGAGCGCAGTATGGACTGGTATGCAAAGGCATACCCGGTTGCTAAACAAATTGCAGAGAGACAAAAGTTTAAAGGCATTCGATGGATGAAAATGACCGATCCTACCGCGCAGGAAGCACCCTCTGGTGTTGGGTCTTTCCTTATCTGGCAGCAACCTCACTTTATTTACATGTCAGAACTTATATACAGGAACAATCCAGATAAAAAAGTACTGGAAAAATATAATTTCCTTGTTCAGGAAACAGCAGAATTTATGGCATCTTTTGCTACCTACGACCATGCTAAAAACCGCTATGTTTTAAAAGGAATTATTGCAGCACAGGAAACACTTAGAGCATCTGAAACGGTTAATCCGCCATTTGAGCTTTCCTACTGGCACTATGCCATGCAGGTAGCACAAAAGTGGAGGGAGCGCATGGGGCAAAAACGCAAACCGGAATGGGATGACCTTATAGCAAAACTCTCGCCGCTTACCGCTAAAGATGGTTTATACCTTGCCTCTGAAGATGCTGTAAATACCTATACCGATGTACGCTTTACGTCAGATCATCCTGCTGTACTTGGAGCAGTAGGTATTTTACCGCAAAGCAGGCTGGTACAACCAGAAATAATGAAGAATACATTTGACTGGATTTGGGATAAATGGAACTGGGATGAAACCTGGGGATGGGATTACCCAATGGCAGCCATGAGTGCTGCACGCCTTGGCGAACCAGATAAGGCAGTAGGTGCATTACTAATGGATAAACGTACAAACACCTATTTAATTAATGGGCATAACTATCAGGACGACAGGCTTCGGGTATATCTCCCGGGTAATGGTGGCCTGCTTGCTGCTGTGGGCATGATGTGTGCCGGCTGGGATGGCAATGAGTTTACAAACCCCGGCTTTCCTAAAGATGGTACCTGGAATGTGGTTTGGGAGGGTATGAAGCCTATGCCTTAGTTTAAGTAATGTTTTAATAATCAGAATAAAACAGATGAAAAAATATCTTATAGTACTATTAGCTTTGCTTCTTGCAGCACCTGCGGTAAGAGCCCAGAAAACGGCCGTTTTATTTGCCGACTCTGAGATGAAACGTTTTCCCGAAGCATGGCAGCTGGATTATGGCAAGCGATTGTATTTTGGCTATTCTCAGGGCTTAGGCTGCCTTGCCATGTTAAAGGTTTGGAAAGCTACTAACGATAAAAAATACCTTGACTACGTAGTTAAATGGACTGATACTATAATTAATGATAAGGGAGAAATTCACCTATATGAAGTAGAAACCTATAATATAGACTATGTTAACTCTGGCAAGGTACTGTTTGATGTTTATAAAGAAACCGGTAACGAAAAGTATAAGCTTGCCATGGACAGGCTGGTTAAGCAGCTTAAGAACCAGCCACGCACACACGAAGGTGTTTTTTGGCACAAGCTTATTTATCAGCACCAAATTTGGCTCGATGGTTTGTATATGGGGTCGCCTTTCCTTGCGCAATATGCAGTTACATTTAATAAGCCTGAAATGACAGACGATGTTATTAATCAGTTTCTTGTGTGTGCAAAACGTACGTATGATGCCAAAACAGGTTTGTATTACCATGCGTGGGATGAGAGCAAAAATCAAAAGTGGGCAAACCCGGTAACGGGGCAATCTCGTAATTTTTGGGGCAGAAGCATAGGCTGGTGGTATATGTCACTTGTAGATACGCTGGATTATATACCTCAAAATCATCCTAAACGTCCTGAACTGATACGTATTATTAAAGAATTATCTGAAGCATTAACACATTACCAAGATAAAACCGGACTATGGTATCAGGTAGTAGATAAAGGCACGCAACAGGGCAATTACCTTGAAGCATCGGTATCATCAATGTTTATGTACGGTTATGCAAAAGCTGTTAATAAAGGATATATAGATGCGAAGTATAAAAAAGTGGCAGAAAAAGCATACGATGGGCTAATGAAAAACCTTATCGTTAAAAATGCAGATGGTACTTTAACCCTTACCAAATGCTGTGCTGTAGCCGGATTAGGCGGAACTCCTTATCGCGATGGCAGTTTTGAATATTATGTAAACGAGCGCATAAGGGATAATGATGCAAAAGCAACAGGCCCGTTTATTATGGGATGTTTAGAATTAAAAAAATAAAAATATAGAAATGAAAAAAAGAGCACTTTTATTACTAACTGTTTTTACTGCTTTATGCAGCTTTTCTGCATCTGCACAAAATAGCGACTATGAATATCTGTATAAAGACCTGCCTTTTAAAATGCCGGTCATATCGGCTCCGGTATTCCCTGATAACGAAGTTTCAATAAAAGATTTCGGTGGTACAGGCGATGGGGTTACACTAAATACCCAGGCATTTGTTAAAGCAGTAAATGCACTTACAGCTAAAGGTGGTGGCAAATTAATTGTGCCTGCGGGAGTTTGGTTTACAGGGCCTATAGTGCTTAAAAGTAACATTAACCTGCATCTGGAAGACAGGGCCATTATCCTTTTTTCGCCGGATAAAACATTGTATCCCATTATAGAAACGTCTTTTGAAGGTTTAGATACCCGTCGTTGTCAGTCGCCTATCTGGGCAAAAAACCAAACTAATATTGCTATTACAGGCAAAGGGGCAATAGATGGTAACGGGCAGTACTGGAGGGCATTAAAAAAAGATAAGGTAACCGACAGGCAGTGGAAAGAGGCAACCTCTAAAGGAGGTGTATTTAAACGCAAGGATTACTGGGTACCATCGGCACAATTTTTACACGGCGATACTATAAGTGATATGAACATTCCTAAAAATTTAAAAACTGATGCAGAATGGGAATCTATACGCGATTTTTTGCGCCCCGTAATGGTTAGTATTCAAAATTGTAAAAATGTTTTATTGCAGGGAGTTATCTTTCAGAATTCGCCGGCATGGAACCTGCACCCGTTAATGTGCGAAAATATTATTATAGACGGCATACAGGCACGTAACCCGCCATATTCTCAAAACGGCGATGCGCTCGATCTTGAATCGTGTAAAAACGCCCTGATAATCAACAGCACTTTTGATGCCGGAGATGACGGTATCTGTATAAAATCGGGTAAGGATGAAGACGGGTGGAAACGCAACGTTCCCTGCGAAAATGTAATTGTAAATAACTGTACCGTTTTTAGGGGGCACGGAGGTTTTGTTGTAGGCAGCGAGATGTCGGGCGGTGTAAGAAATATATCGGTAACAAATTGCCAGTTTTTAGGAACAGATGTAGGGCTGCGTTTTAAAAGTAAACGCGGCAGGGGAGGCGTTGTAGAAAATATTTATGTATCTAATATTAGTATGTTTGATATATCTACAGAGCCGTTGCTTTTTGATTTGTATTACGGTGGTAAATCGGCTGTCGAAACATCTGATGAGGGTATAGAAACTCCTAAGGTAGCAGTATTACCGGCAGTAGATAAAACAACTCCTGTATTTAAAAATATCTACATAAAAGATGTGGTTTGCAGCGGTGCAAAAAGGGCCATGTTTTTTAATGGTTTACCCGAAAAAAATATAGAAAACATCAACATAGAAAACATTACCGTTCATGCCCGTACAGGTGCAGAGCTGGTAGAATCTGAAAATATAAAGCTTAAAAATATAAAGATAACTACCGAAGAAGGCCCGGCACTGATACTTAAAAATGTAAAAAATGTAGAGGTAGATGGTTTTATAACAGATGAAAATCAGGCTACTGTTTATGATGTATCGGGAGCAAAATCAAAAAACATCGCTATTAAATCATTATACGGAAAAGAGAAACTCAAAACTGCTAAAGGGCTTAAAAACAATATAGTTAAGTTATCTAAGGTTAATTAACCATTTATGATTAAAGCCATTACATTTTTAATTGTTTTATTAAGCAGTATTATTTGTACTGGCGCTTCTATAAATCATAAAAATTATATATATAAGCAACGTGCCGCAAGTGAGCCCGTCTTTAACATTAAAGATTTTGGAGCTCTTGGAGACGGATTGCATTTAGATACCGATGCTATTAATAAAACCATAGATGCTGCATTTAAGGCAGGTGGTGGTACGGTCTATTTTCCGGCGGGTAACTACCTTAGTTTTTCCATAAGGTTAAAAAGTAATATTTCGCTTTACCTAAGTGCCGGTGCAACTATAGTTGCTGCCAATATGGAGGAGCATCCCGGTAAATATGATGATCCTGAGCCAAATATGTGGGGCGACTCTTTGCAATATCAGGATTTTGGGCACAGTCATTTTCGCAACAGCCTCATCTGGGGCGAAGATCTTGATAATGTTTCTATATTAGGTTCCGGATTAATTTATGGTAAAGGGCTGCAAAAATGGGGTAAGCCCACTCCGGGTTTAGGTAATAAGGCTATTGCATTAAAAAAATGTCGCAACGTAATACTCCGTGATTTTACGGTATTGCACGGTGGCCATTTTGCTGTTTTGGCAACCGGTGTAGATAATCTTGCTATCAATAACTTAAAGATAGATACCAACCGCGATGCTATAGATATTGACTGTTGCAGGCACGTTAGGGTATCTGACTGCTCTCTTAATTCTCCTAATGACGATGCGCTGGTACTTAAGGCTTCCTATGCTTTAGGCTATACCGCACCTACCGAAAATGTTACTATTACAAACTGTGCGGTGTATGGTTATGATGAAGGTACTTTTCTTGATGGTACTTATAAAACAACCCAGAAAGCCGCTCCAGATAAAGGTGTGGTTACAGGGCGCATAAAACTGGGTACCGAATCTAACGGGGATTTTACAAACATCACAGTTTCAAACTGTACATTTCAGCATTGCCGAGGCCTTGCTTTAGAGACTGTAGATGGTTCGGTGTTGGAAAATATAACAGTTTCGAACATTGTAATGGATGATATTTTAAACGCCCCTTTCTTTTTTAGGCTTGGCAGGCGTATGCGCGGCCCTGCCGAAATGCAGGTGGGCAGTTTTAAGCATGTGCTTATAGATAATGTTATTATTACAGCTTCAAATCCGCAATACGGCTCTATGCTTATGGGTATACCCGGGCACGATGTAGAAGATATTGTTTTATCTAATATTATGATAAAAATTAAAGGAGGAGCCACAAAGGAACAGGGAGCAGTTATAGTGCCGGAAAATGAAACATCTTATCCTGACCCTCAGGAATTTGGCAAAATTCCTGCTTACGGATTTTACATTCGCCATGCACGCAATATAACAATGCACCATATAACCCTTGAATTTGAAAATCCTGATTTTCGTCCGGCTTTTATTCTGGAAGATGTTAAAGGGGCTGATTTTTCAGATATTAAGGTACAAATCATGCCCGATGTTCCAGTATTTGATTTAAAGGACGTTAGTAATTTTAGCATTCACAGGGTAAATAATTTAAAAGATGCCCGTATAAAAGCGGTAAAAAGCTTAAAATTGTAATTCGGTTTTTCCTTACAACTTCAAATTTATACCAATGATGAAAAAAATATTCAGTGCAGTATTCTTAGCAGGCGTTATGTTTACTGTGGTGGCTCAAAACAAACCGGCTGCATTTTTTCCTGATAAAGACCTTACCACAGTTGGGGCATATTACTATCCTGAACATTGGGATGAATCGCAATGGGATCGCGATTTGAAAAAAATGGCCGATATGGGTTTTGAATTTACCCACTTTGCCGAATTTGCCTGGGCACAACTGGAACCCGAAGAAGGTCGCTACGATTTTGCCTGGCTGGACCGTGCGGTTGCACTTGCCGCTAAGTACAAGCTTAAGGTAATTATGTGTACCTCTACTGCGACACCACCGGTATGGTTAAGCCGTAAGCATCCTGAAATATTAAAAAAGAGGGAAGATGGTACGTATGAAGACCATGGATCGAGGCAGCATGCCTCTTTTTCGAGTGAATTTTATCGTGCTTACTCAATGAAAATGATTGCCGAACTGGCAAAACATTATGGCAAAGACAGCCGTATTATGGGCTGGCAGCTTGATAACGAACCGGCATCTAACGTTGATTATGGCGATGATGCCCAAAAGCGTTTTCGTATATGGCTAAGAGAAAAATATAAAACAGTTGATGCACTTAATAAAGCGTGGGGCACAAACTTTTGGAGCGGAACTTATACCGATTTTAACCAAATAAACATACCGCAGCACAGCCAGTGGGGTATGAATTTATATCAGTGCCTGGATCACAGCCGCTTTTGCGATGACGAAACCGCTAATTTTTTAGACCTGCAGGCAAAAACGCTTAAGCAGCATACCGATGCCAGGCAATGGATAACATCTAACTATATTCCTAATTATCAGTCGCGTTACATAGGCAATAGTAAAGAACTTGATTTTATTACTTACACGCGTTACATGGTATACGGCGAGCATGATGGTACCGGCTTAAAAGGATACCGAGTAGGCGAATATTCAAGGATTGCAATGTCTAATGATTATTTCCGCCCACTGTCTCCTCTTTACGGGGTTATGGAGTTACAGCCGGGGCAGGTTAACTGGGGTACAATAAATTCTCAGCCACTCCCGGGTGCAGTAAACCTGTGGCTATGGCATGTGTTTGCGGGTGGAAGTAAATTTACGTGTACGTACCGCTTTCGTGCGCCTATTTATGGTTTTGAGCAGTACCATGCAGGCATTTTAGGTACCGATGGCGTTACGCCTACATCAGGAGGGTTAGAATTTGAGCAGTTTATTAAAGATGTTAAGGTGTTACGGAAAAATATTGGGACTGGTAAAACACCAACCGACTACACAAAACGCAAAACGGCAATTTTATACGACCCGGATAATACCGTAGCTATTAACCAGAATAAACAAACCACACTTTGGAATACCGAAGCACATGTACTAAAATATTACAAACCTTTAAAAGGTTTTGGTGCTCCTGTAGATTTTATTCGCGACAGCGCTAATTTTTTGCAATACCCCACTATTATAGTGCCTGCATACCAGCAAATGAGCCGTGAGCTTATTGCTAAATTAACAAGTTATGCAAAGGCAGGGGGTAACCTTGTACTTAGCAGCAGGACAGGACATCAGGACGAGCAGGGACACCTGTGGCAGGCACGCCATGCAGCACCTATTTACCCGCTTATAGGTGCTGAAATTGAATTTTATGACCTGCTTAAACCTCATGCTCCGGATGCTGTAGTGATGGAGAGTAAAAGCTTTGCCTGGACCAGTTGGGGAGATATACTTAAGCCGTTAGGAGCTACCGAAACATGGGGCACGTATGCGGGAGATTTTTATGCAGGTAAGGCAGCCGTTACCTTTACTAAATTAGGAAAAGGAACGGTAACTTATGTCGGTGCAGACAGTAACACCGGAGACTTAGAGCAGGCGGTGCTTACAAAACTTTATAAAAAGCTGGGTATTGCTATAGAAAACTACCCTGTTGGTGTAACTGTAGAATATCGTGATGGTTTTGGTATTGGCATGAATTATTCTGATAAGCCTTACGAAATGAATCTGCCTAAAGATGCCGAAATTTTAGTTGGCAAAAAAACTATTGCTACGGCGGGAGTATTAGTTTGGAAATTAAAAAAGTAACTTTTTAATTTATACTGCGTGCAGCATATATCTTAACCGGAAATTAAATTTATAGTAATAATATTAAGTGTCATGGGCTACTATACAGGATAGTTCATGACACTTCTTTACTTTAAAGGTATTAGATTAGCATTTTAAATTTATTTTTTAATAAAGCTTCAATTGTATGCGTAATTTTTTGCTCGCTATTTTTATTATCATTCTTGGTTTTTCCGGTTACGGGCAAACAAAGCAAGTGCAATATCTTTCAGGGACTGATAATGAAAATACTGTTGCCTGGGATTTTTGGGTAACCGGTGGGCGAAAAGCAGGAAAGTGGTCTACAATACAAGTACCCAGCCACTGGGAGCAACAGGGATTTGGTGCTTATAATTACGGCAGGGATTATGTGACACACGGAAAGAACTTTACATTTCATGATGAAAAAGGTATTTACCGACACACATTTACAATACCTGAGTCATGGAAAGGGCAAAAAATAGCCATTGTATTTGAAGGATCTATGACGGATACAGAGGTTAAAGTAAACGGCCAGTTGGCAGGCGCTGTACATCAGGGATCGTTTTACGAATTTAAATATGACATTACCGATAAAATACAGTTTGGTAAAGAGAATAAGATAGAAGTTACAGTATCTAAAATGTCGGCAGATGCATCGGTAAACAATGCAGAACGTTTGGCCGATTACTGGATCTTTGGAGGAATTTTCAGGCCAGTATATCTTGAGGCTACGCCGATGGACCACATCAGTTGGACGGCTATAGATGCTAAGGCAGATGGTAGCTTTAAAAGCAATATTTACTTAGAGGGTATAAAATCTTCGGGAGAAATTGTTGTAGAATTAAAAGACAAAGAAAATAAAACAGTAGGCTCTGCTAATGTGGCTGTTGCTGCAGGAGATACCCTAAGACAGGTTACTATCGCTGTAAAGAAACCTTTACTATGGACAGCAGAAACGCCTAATTTATATACTGTTCAGTATACACTTAAAAAGATTGGCCAGATTGTTTATCAAACTAAAGACCGCTTTGGTTTCAGGACTATAGAAGTTCGCAAAGGTGATGGTATTTATGTAAATGGTACCAAAGTAAAAATGAAGGGCGTAAACCGACACGTTTGGTGGCCGGAAACAGGGAGGACCATCAACCCTAAAATAGATTTGATGGACGTTGAGATCATTAAGGGCATGAACATGAATGCCGTAAGATGCTCGCACTATCCGCCGGATAAAGCGTTTCTGCAATACTGCGACTCGCTTGGGTTATATGTTTTAGATGAGCTTGCGGGGTGGCAAAAAGCGTATAGTACTAAAGCCGGAAAACCTTTAGTTAAAGAAATGGTCATTCGCGACAGCAACCATCCGTCGATTATTATATGGAGTAACGGTAATGAGGGTGGGCATAACTTCGACCTTGATGATGAGTATGCTAAATATGATCTTTCTGCGCGTCCTGTAATTCATGCGCACCACAAGCCCGGAAATGACTTTAGGGGTATAGACTGCAACCATTATGAAAACTATTATAGTACCAAGAAAATACTTGAGGGCGATAACATTTATATGGTTACCGAATTTTTGCACGCCCAGGACGATGGTGGAGGTGCAGCTTCGCTGGCCGATTTCTGGGAACTTCACTGGAATTCTAAAAAGGGTGCGGGTGGCTTTATATGGGCACTGCTTGATGAAGGACTTGTGCGCACAGATTATAACAACCGTATAGATACTGATGGTATTAACGCTCCTGATGGTATATTAGGACCACACCGCGAAAAAGAGGGTAGCTATAATGCCATAAAAGAAATATACAGCCCTGTTAAAATAAACCTTAAAAATCTTCATGATGCTTTTACAGGAACAATTCCTGTAGAGAACCGATATCATTTTACCAATACTAACCAATGTGTGTTTAACTGGGAGCTGGTTACATTTCCTAAACCGGGTGAGAGCATTTTAGGTTATACAGTAGCTGCAGGCGGTACAGCAAAATCGCCTAATATTAAACCAACCTTAAAAGGCGATTTAAAATTAGATCTTCCTAAAAACTGGAAAGACAGCGATGCTTTACTACTTCGCGTTACAGATGCTTTTGGTAAAGAATCATATACATGGACCTGGAAAATTAAATCGAACAAACAGGTTGCTGATGTGTTGCTAAAAACTCCTGAAAAAACGGAAGATGTAACAGTAAATGAAACGGATGCTGCCATAGAACTTACTGCTAATACTAAAGTAATAACGATTAGTAAAAAAGATGGTTTACTGGCATCTTTAATGTCAGAAAAAGGCAAAAAGATGTCGTTTACAAATGGCCCGGTTTTGGTTTCAGGTTCGGGCACACTTCAAAATATAAAAACGTATAAAGAAGGTAGTATACAAGTTGTAGAGTGCACCTACTCGGGCGATATGAAAAAAGTGGTATGGAAGCTTAGGTCTAATGGCTGGTTGGAACTATCTTATGAATATCAGGCAGATGGTGATTTTACTTTTTCGGGGGTTAGTTTTAATTATCCTGAAAATAATGTGTTCTCAGCAAAATGGATGGGTAAAGGCCCTTACAGGGTATGGAAAAACCGAATGGAAGGTGTAACGCACAATGTATGGGGTAATATAATTAATAGCATACAAACCGGTTACTCTTGGGGATATCCTGAATTTAAAGGCTATTATGCTGATGTTTCATGGATAGAACTGGACACTGCCGAAGGTAAATTATTAGTAGGTACACAACAGGAAAGCCTGTTTGTACGCCTGTTCGATTTTTATGGTTTATCTGGCCCTATGCCACAGCCTGTATTGCCTAAAGGAGACATTTCGTTTTTGGAATGTATCCCGCCAATAGGGGGCAAGCTGGCTTTTAACCTTAATAACGATACGGCTTCACTTGGCCCTTTAGGAGAACTTAACAAACTACAGGGTTTAAAAAAGAGAACGCTATACTTTTACTTTGGCACACCCGCAGGCGACTCTAAAAATACTCAGTTTGTAATGCCTAAAGAAAATATACTTACAGATTAATCTTATTTACTATAGAACAAGTCATTAACTAATGATTACCAATTAATATATTATGCAAAAAAAATACTATATATTACCATTATTGTGTGCTTTTAGCTTGCAGGTATCGGCACAATACACAGAGAAAAACGGTAACGATGTTACCACGCCGCTGCATTTATTAAAGCCGGATTATCCTATGCCTTACACACCGCCTAAAGCGCAGGACGTGAAGGTAATACTGGATCGTATTTTTACTTATCTGGATGCAGGTACCCCAACCGAAATGATACTTAAAAAAGAGGGTACTGTTTATACGAACACAAAAAAAATAGACAATACTGTTAGTGTAAAACAAGGTACGTATCGTTTAACAAGTTATGAATGGGGAGTTACCTATGGTGCTATGCTGTCTGTTGCTAAAAGCACAGGAGACAAGCGTTATTCTGACTATGTTCGCAAACGATTTACCTTTTTAGGTACATGGTTACCGGTTATAAAAAAATCGGTAGACAATGGAACCCTAACCGGTAAAGATTATCCTTTTAAGCATTGCTTAGAGCCAAAAGCACTTGATGATTGTGGGGCAATATGCACTGCAATGATAAAAGCTATTAAAACAGGTAATGCAGATGAGGCGGGATTGCGCCCTACATTAGATGTTTTTGCAGATTTTATAACAAATAAAGAACACCGCCTTAGCGATGGCACGTTATCGCGTGTACGTCCGCTGGATAAATCGTTATGGTTAGACGATATGTACATGGGCATACCTGCACTGGCACAATTAAGTGTGCTTACAGGTAAAGAGGTTTACCTTAACGATGCCGTAAAACAATTTAAACAGTTTGTGCCAAGAATGTTTAATACCCAAAAAGGAATTTATATGCACGGCTGGATAGAAGGTATGGACCCGCACCCGCAGTTTCATTGGGGCAGGGCAAACGGCTGGGCATTGCTAACTGCTGTAGAACTTCTTGATGTACTGCCTGCAAACCATCCTGACAGGCCATTTGTACTGGCACAGTTTCAGGCACATGTAAAAGGACTTGCCGGTTATCAGTCTGGTACGGGGTTTTGGCACCAGTTGTTAGACAGGGAAGATTCTTATCTTGAAACTTCGGCTACTGCCATATATGCATATTGTGTTGCACACGGAATTAACAATGGCTGGCTCGACGCACAGGCTTATAGCCCTATGGCAGTACTGGCCTGGAATGCCGTGAGTACAAAAGTTAACGCAAAAGGCGAGGTAGAAGGTACCTGCGTGGGTACGGGTATGGGCTTTGACCCTGCTTATTATTACTACCGCCCGGTCAACAATTATGCAGCACATGGCTATGGCCCGGTATTAATGGCAGGGGCAGAGATTATTACACTTGCAAATAATAGTGCCATTAAAATAAACGACAGCGCCATTCAGTATTATAAAAAATAAAGATTAGTGATGAAAAAGTTTATTTTTCTTGCAACAACGGTGCTTTTGTCAGTGCTTGGCCATGCGCAGCAAACGTCATTTAAATTTGATTTTGGGAGTGGTAAGGCCGCTAAAGGTTATACTAAAATAACACCCGAATCGATCTATAACACTCAGGCAGGGTATGGGTTTGATGCAGGTTCAAAACTTAAATCTGTAACTAACGGTGGTACAGCTGTAACCAACGATTACATTACTGCTTTAAATCCTTTTTCTTTTTCTGTAAAATTGCCAGAAGGCAATTATGATGTAAAAGTTGTTCTAGGCGATACCAAAGGAACATCGGCAACTACAGTGCGTGCAGAAAGCAGAAGGCTTATGCTGGAAAACGTAAAAACAAAAAATGGTGAAACCACAGAACGAATTTTTACGGTTCATGTTAGGGACAGCCTTATTAGGGACAGTAAAGGTAATGTGGTTAATAAAATGCGTTTAAAAAAAAGGGAAGGAACAAATAAACATTGGGACAATGTATTAACTATAGAATTCAATGATTCTATACCTAAAGTATGCGCTTTAGAAATCATACAGAATAAAACGGCTACAACCCTTTTTCTTGCGGGAGACTCTACAGTAACAGATCAGGGAGAAGACCCATGGGCATCATGGGGGCAAATGTTCCCGGTATTTCTTGTACCATCAAAAGTAGCAGTAGCTAATTATGCTGAAAGTGGCGAGACGCTAAAGGCCTTTGAGAATGAGAGGCGATTTGAAAAAATTTTTAGTATGGCTAAGCCCGGCGATTACCTGTTTATAGAATTTACGCATAACGACCAAAAACCAGGCTCTAACCATCTTGATGCTTTTACCACCTATAAGGAAACAGTAAAAAAATGGATAGCAGAGGCGAGAAATAAAAAAATGATTCCGGTTTTAGTTACATCCACAAACCGTAGAAAGTTTGATTCAGAGGGGCATATAGAAAATACATTACTGGATTACCCTGAAGCTTTGCGCCAAGCGGCAAAAGAAGAAAATGTTGCCCTTATTGATCTTTCTGTTATGAGTAAAACCTTTTATGAAGCAATGGGCGAAAAAGAATCGATAAAGGCATTTGTACATTATCCTGCAAACACTTATCCTAACCAGACGAAAGCATTAGAAGATAATACACATTTTAATACCTATGGCGCTTACGAACTGGCAAATTGTGTGGTAAGTAGCATACGTAAACAAAATTTGCCATTAGCAAAATATATAAGAAAAGATGTAAAGAACTATGATCCTGCCAAACCTAATCCTGCGGATAAGTTTTACTGGCCTCAGAGTGGTTTTGCAAGTTCTGTGAAGCCGGATGGAAATTAGTTTCGAAAATCCTGTTAGAGGAAAATAAAATATAATGAGCATAAAAAAAATAGTATTTGTAACCACCCTTGGCCTTACTCTTGCTGCCAGTGCGCAAACGGAGTGGCCGGCTACAACGCAAACCACTAAGCCGTGGACAAGATGGTGGTGGATGGGTAGCGCGGTAGATGAGCAGGGCATTAAAAATCAGTTACAGCAATTAAATAATGCAGGTTTTGGTGGTACACAGGTGGTACCTATTTATGGAGCAATAGGGTATGAGGATAAATATATTAATTACCTTACCCCACAGTGGATGAATATGCTGGACTATACGGTAGCTACATCACAATCGCTTAATATGGGGGTAGATATTTCTGTAGGTACAGGCTGGCCTATTGGCGGCCCACAGGTAACTACCCAGGATGCTGCTACAAAAATGATTGTTCAAACCTATACTATAAAATCAGGAGAAAAATTTAAGGATAAAATTGTAATAAACGACGAGAAACAAAAAGGTATTGCCGGCGTGTTTTTAAGTGCTGTTACCGCTTATAATGATAACGAACAAGCAATTGTAATAACCGATAAAGTATTGCCGGATGGTAGTTTAACATGGACACCGCCTACCGGTAACTGGCAATTGTATGCCTTGTTTGTGGGCAAAACAGGTCAAAAGGTAAAACGTGCTGCAGCAGGTGGAGAAGGTTATACTTTAGACCATTTTTCGTCGGTAGCATTAGGTAACTACTTTAAAAAATTTGATGAAGCTTTTGGCAATTCAAATCATGGAGTCCGTTCTTTTTTTAATGATAGTTATGAAGTTTATGGTGCTAACTGGACGCCTGATTTTTTTGATGAGTTTAAGAAAAGGAGAGGCTACGATTTACAGTTATATATTAAAGATCTGTCTAAACAGTCTAACGACGAGCAGGCTGCAAGAATAAAAAGCGACTACAGGGAAACCATGAGTGCCTTAATGTTGGAAAATTTTACTACAAAATTTACAGACTGGGCACATGCTAAAAAATCGATAAATACAAACCAGGCACATGGTTCGCCGGGCAATCTATTAGATTTATATGCCGCGGTAGATATTCCCGAATCTGAAACTTTTGGGAGCACCACGTTTCATGTTCCCGGTTTGCGCAGGGATAGTGCTGATGTGCAAAGCGTAGAGCCAGATCTTAATGTGCTTAAGTTTGCATCATCTGCAGCTCACGTAACCGGTAAAAAGTTAACATCTAACGAAACATTTACCTGGCTTACAGAGCATTTTAAAACATCATGGAGCCAGTGCAAACCAGAAGTAGAACAGGTTTTTTTAAGTGGAATTAACCATGTGTTTTATCATGGTACAACATATACACCCGCAAATACTCCTTTTCCGGGGTGGTTGTTTTATGCATCGGTAAATTTTGTGCCTCAAAACAGTTTATGGCCACATTTAAAAGGACTTAACGAATATATAACAAGATGCCAAACGGTTTTGCAGAGTGGCGAACCCGATAATGAAGTGCTTGCTTACTGGCCTGTTTATGACAGCTGGGCAAACCCTAAAGGTTTAGATATGGCTTTTGGTATACACCAAATAGACAACTGGCTATGCCCAACAGATTTTTATAACAATGCTACAGTATTGCATGCACAGGGATATTCTTTAGATTTTTCTTCGGATAAAATGCTGGAAGAAGCAAATGTAACTAACGGAGATATAAAAATCACCGATAAAGGTGCTGCCTACAAGGTACTATTGGTTTCTAAAACCAATTATATGCCTGTTGCCACTTTACAAAATATTATAAGGCTGGCAAAAAATGGTGCAACTATTGTATTACAACAACTACCCCAGGATGTTCCCGGTTTTAATGATCTCGAAACTAAGCGCAAAAAATTAAAAGAATTAATAGCATCTATTAGTTTTGCACAAAAAATAAATGGTATTAAGGAAGCTGCCATGGGCAAAGGGAAAATAATTGTTGCAGAAAATCCGGCACAGGGTTTGGCATACGCTAATGTGATGAGGGAAACGCTGACTGATAGTGGGCTAAAATTTATAAGAAGAAAAATTGCCGGCGGTAAATATTATTACATTGTTAACCATACGCCTAATAAAGTTGATGGACCGGTCGCACTAAATACTAGCGCAGGAAATGTTGCATTGCTCGATCCTCAAACGGGTAATACTGGGCTGGCAAATTTTACCCAGCAAAAAAATGGTACAAATGTAAAGTTGCAATTAGAACCCGGGGAAGCGGTTATTGTAAAGTTGCTTGACGCTACTGGAGTTATGGGGAGTAAATGGAATTATAGTGGCGAAAGCCTTAAACCTATTGTATTAAATAACACCTGGAAGTTGCATTTTAAAGAGGGTGGGCCTGCTATTCCGGCAGACAGGATTATTAATAAATTACAGCCCTGGACTGATTTTAAAGACGATGCTGCTACACAATCTTTCTCTGGTACAGGCTCTTACTCAACCACATTTAAGTTAGATAATAAAAAGGCAGATGACTATGTTTTACAGTTAGGCAAGTTGTATGAAAGTGCAAGGGTTATAGTTAACGGTAAAGATGCGGGCATTATATGGAGTATACCTTTTAAAATGAGTATTGGAAATTACCTTAAAAAGGGCGAAAACACTATAGAGATAGAAGTTTGTAACCTTATGGCAAACCGCATACGCTACATGGACCAAAATAAAATGGAATGGAGAAAATACCATGAAATTAACTTTGTAAATATTAAGTATGAAAGTTTTGATGCTTCTAAATGGGATGTAATGCCATCTGGACTAGCAGGGGATATAACTATTATACCGGTAAAATTTAATACTAAAAAATAACACACGTAAATACTATACATAATGATAAACTATCCAACAAAAATAAAAGTACTTGCATCCGTTTGCGGTATGTTTTTACTGCCACAATTTTTTCCTAACCACGTTACTGAATCTAAAATTGCAGGTAAAGAAAAAACTGTAGTATTAGATTACTACTACAATAACGAGTGGAAAAAAGATGCTGAAGGTAAAGAAATCCGTTGGCACTATACCTGGGAAGATACTACCTTTGGGGGCTACTCTGTATTGGGGGATATGTTTAAAAAACAGAATGCGAAGATAACATCGTTAGAAAATAAGCCAACTTCGGCTAATTTAAAAAATGCATCGGTTTATATTATTGTAGATCCTGATACTGAGAAGGAAACCGCCAAGCCTAATTTTATGGATGATGAAGCAGCAGTATCTATTACTGCATGGGTTAAAAAAGGTGGCGTACTGGTACTGCTAACAAACGACAGCGGGAATGCTGAGCTGAAAAATTTTAATAAACTATCAGAAAAATTTGGCATTCACTTTAATGAAGACAGCCATAACCGTGTACAAAAAGATGCTTTTGAGCAGGGTGCTGTACTAACTACTGAAGGGCATGAGATATTTGGCACTTCTAAAAAGTTGTATGTAAAAGAATACAGTTCGCTAAATATCAGCAGCCCCGCTAAAACGGTTTTAAAAAGTGGAGACAACAACCTTATGGCTGTGGCAAAATATGGTAAAGGTACTGTGTTTGCTCTGGGAGATCCGTGGATTTATAATGAGTACGTTGGTGGAAAAAAAATGCCTGCTGAGTTCCAGAATTATGCAGCGGCAGAAGAATGGGTAAAATGGTTATTGAAACAAACTAAATAAAATATGCAACTATCTAAACACACACTAAAAAATATTGAAACAAAACCGGGTATCGAAATTCCGGACGAGAAATTACTTTCACTGCCAGAAAAAGTACTGCAATTTGGCACAGGTGTTTTACTTCGCGGTTTGCCCGATTATTTTATAGATAAAGCTAATAAAAAAGGCATATTTAATGGCCGCGTTGTAATTGTAAAATCTACAGATGGCAGCAACGATGAGTTTGCGCAACAGGATGGTTTGTATACTGTAAGCGTTCGAGGACTTGAAAATGGGGAGGAAGTTAAAGAAGATATAATCAATGCATCGGTAAGCCGTGTGCTTGCTGCAAAATCAAATTGGGCAGAGATTTTAAAATGTGCCCATAACAGCGAAATGACCATTGTGCTATCTAACACTACAGAGGTAGGTATACAATATGTAGAAGAAAATGTACTTGATGGTGTAC
>Ga0247806_10000754_pt1 | contig 18080 bp, 9 predicted proteins | sample UWRJL059202B1_FD_179935 | JGI IMG/M metagenome (GOLD analysis project Ga0247806, IMG submission 179935) | Plant litter microbial communities from Arlington Agricultural Research Station in Wisconsin, United States - UWRJ-L059-202B-1 | ecosystem: Environmental > Terrestrial > Plant litter >... | reverse complement strand
CTACTTCAAGGCCAAGATCGGTAAGCAGGGCAGCCGTTTCTTCAGATTTCCAGTCGAGTTTAATAAATTGTTTTAACCAGTTGTAGGATATGCGCATGAGTTAGTCTGTTTTCTTAAAGGATGCAAAGATAACAATTGTAAATAAAATAGATTTAGGATAGCAATTGTTATTTGAAAATAAATCCCCGGCTTTATAAAAAACCGGGGATTGTTATAATTAATGCTATGCTTTTATTTTTTTGCCTTAATTGATATTGCAAATCCACCACCGGGAGCTACAAATTGTTTAAGGTTAGTTTTAGAGGTAACCTCAACAGTCTTTATCTCATAATTTTGCGGATTTTTATTCCAGCTTGCATCTTTCTTATCGGCATAAATGGTAGCGGTAAACTTTTGCCCTTTAGGCAGGAAGCTCAGGTTTACTGTAGCTGTCCTCGGGTTTTCATCGGTTACACTACCCACAAACCAGGCATCCTTACCTTTTGCCTTACGGGCTATGGTTACATAATCGCCAGGTTCTGCTTCAAGCACATAGCTGTTATCCCAATCTACAGCTACATCTTTAATAAACTGGAAAGCATCCGGAAAACGCTCGTAATTTTCAGGTAAATCTGCAGCCATTTGCAACGGGCTGTACATGGTAACATAATAAGCAAGCTGTTTTGCCAGTGTGGTGTTTACACGCTGGTTGCCGCCTGTTTTATAATAAGTTAGGTCTGTCTGGAAGATACCGGGTGTATAATCCATTGGTCCGCCCATAAGTCGTGTAAAAGGAAGTATTGTGGTGTGTTCCGGCGCTAAGCCTCCCATTGCTTCAAACTCTGTACCGCGTGCAGATTCCTGTGCTATCCAGTTAGGGTACGTCCTGTTTAAACCTGTTGGGCGCACGGCTTCATGGCTGTTTACCATAATTTTATAATCGGCAGCCCTTTCGGCAACATGAATGTAGTGGTTAACCATCCATTGGCCGTCGTGGTGCTCGCCACGCGGAATGATCTGGCCTACATAGCCTGTCTTTACAGCGTTATAACCGTTGTCCTGCATAAACTGGAATGCCCTGTCTAACCTGCGCTCATAATTTGTTGCCGACGCTGATGTTTCATGGTGCATGATTATCTTAACCCCTTTCGATGCGGCGTAAGCATTTAGTTTTTTTACATCAAAATCAGGGTAAGGCGTTACAAAGTCAAATACTTCTTCTTTCCAATTACCTATCCAGTCTTCCCAGCCCACATTCCAGCCTTCTACAAGTACAGCATCAAAACCATTTTTTGCAGCAAAATCTATGTAGCGCATTACACGCTCTTTTGTAGCACCGTGTTTACCGTTTGGCGTAAGCTTACTAAAATCGTCAGTAAGTTTTACGTTATTTTCCTTACCGTAAGCCCATGTGCTTTTGCCTGCAACAAAATATTCCCACCATACACCTATATATTTTACGGGTTTTATCCACGATACATCTTTGTATTTGGTTGGCTCGTTAAGGTTCAGTATAAGTTTAGAGGCTAATATATCGGTAGCCTTATCGCTTACTACAATCGTTCTCCACGGAGTTTGAGTATCGGTTTGCATGTAGCCATTGTTGCCTACAGCATCAGGTGTTAAGTGGCTGCTTAATTTAAAGCCAGGATCTACATTAAGCGACATTGCAGGATAGTTAATAAGCCCTGCCTCATGAATGTTGATATACAAACCATCTGCCGATTTCATCATAGATGGGGTTTGTACCGATGGGTTAGGGATAGGCTGCTGTGCATTGATCTCTATAGTAGCTTTTTTTTGCAATCCCGGAATTTCAGATATTTTAGAGGTCATGTAAGCATACTCATTAGTATCATAATCTCCCGGAATCCAGAATATCTTGTGGTCGCCGGCAAGGTTAAATTGTGTGTGCTCATCTTTAATTACAAAGTAGCTCAGGTCGGCCTGTTTAGGGAATTCATACCTAAAGCCCAAACCGTCATTAAACAAACGGAACCTGATACGGATATACCTGTTGTTGTTTTTAGCCTGTGCCAGTGTTACAACCAGTTCGTTATAATTATTGCGAATGGTTTTTTCTTCGCCCATAACCGGCTCCCACGTGGTATTGCTGGATGTTTGTGCAGCATTAGTAATGGTAAAGCCATCTATAAAAGAGGCTCCTTTACTAACTTCTACCCCAAGTGTACTTGGTTTAATAACTACCTTGCCTTTGTAACTTAGCTGATACGATGGCACACCATTGCCATTTAAACTAAACTGGGCGGTAAAGTTTTTATCTGGTGATGTGATGGTTTGCGCGAATACCATAATGGGAGCCGTGCAGATAAAAAATAGCAATGCTATTTTTCTTGTAAATGTTAGTTGGAACATCTGTCTGGGTTTAAAATTCATTTTGTTTTAAAAAGTTGGGTTTTAAATAAGGATAATATTGTTTTGGGTTACAATAGTATCTTTAGTCGCAATAAATGCGCAAATGCAAATTTAGTGAATCATTGTAATTAAGGTATAAAAATAACCCCCGAAGATTAGGCTCTCCGGGGGTTGTTTATCAACATACAAGGTTGTAGTAAAAATTTACAAGGTTATAGTAGCAGTGTATAGCACTGGTTTGCAATTTCCAGTTCCTCGTTTGTGGGTATAATAAGCACTTTTACTTTAGCATTTGGCAGGTTAATTTTCCGAATGCCTTGCTTACGGGTGCTGTTCGCTTCATTATCTATGGTGATGCCTAAATATTCTAAATTTTCGCAAACCAGTTTACGGGTTAGTGCGTCGTTTTCGCCCACACCGGCTGTAAATATAATAGCATCTATACCGTTAAGTGCCGCGGCGTAAGAGCCTATAAACTTTTTAATACGGTAGGCATACATATCATAAGCCAGTTTTGCGTTTTCGTCCCCTTCGTTAATGGCTTTGGTAATATCGCGCATGTCGCTGTAATCTGTAAGCCCAAGCATACCGCTTTGTTTGTTTACCAGGTTGCTTACCTGCTCTATAGTATAGCCTAAAGTATTTACCAGGTAGAATACTATTGTAGGGTCTATATCTCCTGTGCGCGTACCCATTATAAGGCCGCTAAGCGGGCCAAACCCCATACTGGTATCTATACTTTGCCCGTCTTTAATGGCTGTAATACTGCAACCGTTTCCTAAGTGTATTGAGATAAGTTTGGTATCGGTCTTGCCAAGATATTCATTAGCCTGTTCCGATACATATTTGTGGCTGGTACCATGAAAACCATAACTCCTAATATTATAATCGGTATAATAGGAGTTAGGCAACGCAAAACGGTACGCCTGCGGAGGCATCGTCTGGTGGAAAGCCGTATCAAAAACCGCTACCTGTGTGGCATTGATAAAGATTTTCTCTGCCACTTCAATGCCACGGTAACCCGATGGGTTGTGCAGTGGCGCCAACTGAAAGGTCTTTTTTAATTCTTCTTTTACCTCCGGGGTAATGATGGTAGTGGTAGAGAAAAATTCGCCACCATGAACAATCCGGTGTCCTACAGCGGTAATTTCGGACGTGTCTTGTATAACACCAAATTCAGGGTTGGTAAGCAGTGCATTCACTTCGTTTAAACCGGTTTCATGATCAGGGATATCCAGTGTAAATTTCAATGTTTCCTCTTCGCCATTGTTATATATCTTGTGGATGATAACGGCATCGTCAAGACCTATTCGTTCCACCAAACCAACACATATAGGGCTGGTAGACGGCATTTTAAATAATTGGTATTTTATAGAGCTGCTGCCCGAGTTTATTACAAAAATATTCACTGTAAAGTGTGTTTATGGTTATTAATTGTCCTGGCACTGTATGGCAGTAATAATAACGGTATTAAAAATATCGTCTACTGTACAGCCACGGCTAAGGTCGTTTACGGGTTTGTTAAGGCCTTGCAACATAGGGCCAATGGCAAGAGCCCCGGTTTCACGCTGCACCGCCTTGTAGGTATTATTACCGGTATTAAGGTCGGGGAAGATAAGCACGCTTGCCTGTCCTGCTACCTCGCTGCCCGGCAGTTTGCTGCTGCCCACAACCGGGTCTACCGCAGCATCATACTGTATGGGGCCTTCAATTTTAAGGTCGGGGCGTTTAGCTTTTACAATCTCTGTTGCAAGGCGCACCTTCTCTACATCTACACCTTCGCCGGATGTGCCCGATGAATATGATAACATAGCTACCCTTGGCTCTATGCCAAAACGCAGGCTGCTCTCGGCAGATGATATTGCAATTTCGGCAAGCTGCTCGGCAGTAGGATTAGGGTTTACGGCACAATCGCCAAAAATACAAACCCTGTCCGGCAGGCACATAAAGAATATGGAGGATACTACAGATATTCCCGGTTTTGTTTTAATAAACTGCAACGCAGGCCTAATGGTGTGTTGGGTGGTATGTACTGCGCCACTTACCATACCATCGGCATGGCCTTTATAAACCATCATGGTACCAAAATACGATACATCGGTCATAAGGTCGCGCGCCATTTCCATGTTTACATTCTTGGTCTTGCGAAGTTCGTAAAGCGTGTTTACATAGTCGTTATAATAAGCATCATCGGCAGGGTTTACTATTCTTACCGATGCCATGTCAAGGCTAATACCCAAGCGGTTTATTATAGAGGTAATCTCTGCCACGTCGCCCAAAATAGTGAGATTTACAATGCCTTGGTTAATAAGTCGTGCAGCAGCTTTTAGAATGCGTTCATCTTTCCCTTCCGGTAATACAATGTGTTTTTTAGAGCTTTTTGCCCACTCTGTAAGCTGGTATTGGAACATTCTTGGCGTAAGGCCGGATGGCGTAGAGGTTACCATGCGCTTATCAAGCTCGGCGGTATCTACACAACGGTTAAAGGTATCTATAGCAAGTTGGATCTTGCGTGTATTATCGGCTGTAATTTTAGAGCGTATCGCTCCCATTTCGTTACTGGTCTGGAAGGTGCCGCCTTCTACTGCAATTATCGGTATAACCGTCTGCAAACCGTTTATAAGCCTTGTAATAGGTTCTTCCGGTTCGTAGCCTGCAGTTAATATTATACCTGAAACTTTAGGGTAATTAGTAGACAGGTTTGCCTGTAAAGCACTTATAATAATATCGCCACGGTCGCCCGGGGTTACAATAACAACATTCTCTCTAAGGTAGTTTAAAAAGTTAGGTACCTGCATGGCACCGGTAACAAAACTATCGGCAAGGTTATCAAGATGCTCACCGCCAAATAAAAGCTTGCCATTTAGTTTTTCATGAATCTCTTTCATGGTTGGGCTTTGCAGGCTTCGGTCTTCAGGAATTATAGCTATTACAATTTGCGAGGGCAGTTGTTGCCTTAGCAGCTCTTCAATATCCTTGGCATGTTCTGGTTTTACCTTATTAGCCACGAGTGCCAATACCTGTATTTCGCGGGCATCAAAATTATGTAATGCCGTAACTGCGCCATTTACTACCTGTGCGGTAGACTTGCCCTCGCCAGATACTACAATAATAGCGGGTGCCTGTAAGTTCTTGGCAATTTGTATGTTTATTTCAAATTCGAAAGCTACGCCTTCGCCGGTATAATCTGTACCTTCTACAACGGTAAAATCGTATTTTTTTTCAAATACTTTAAATTTACGGATGATGGTATCTATCATATCGCCCTGGCTTTCGGTCTCCATTTTACTCATGGCTTCCTGCCAACTAAAGGCATAGGTATCGTCGTAGGTAGAAGGGAGGTCAAAATGCCGAACAATGGCATCTACATGATTGTCTCTTTGTTCAAACTGGTTCTGGCTGATGATAGGTTTAAAATAGCCTATTTTTTGTGCCTTGCCTAAAAGCATGTTAACAAGGCCTATAGATATGATGGATTTGCCGGCGTGAGGTTCTGTACTGGCAACAAAAACTGTTTTTATCATTGAGGATGATTATTTAGGTGTACAGATGACAAATTTAGGCATTAATGCAATTGTATTTGTTAGTTTTTGGTACTATTTACCATTAATAATTCAGGAAGATTTGTGGTTAATTAAATAGAATTAGCAGTAGTATAATATTAAATTTTTTCAAATAATTATTTAGCAATTACTTATTAGCTATATTTAATGATTATAAAAGTTTGAATACAATTACATGGATGCATTAGTTATATCTGGTGGCGGGAGTAAAGGGGCTTTTGCCGGCGGAGTTTCAGAATATCTTATTAAAGTTACCCATAAAGATTATAAGCTTTTTGTGGGTACATCTACAGGAAGCCTTTTAGTTCCGTTCTTAGCAATAGGCGATACCGAAAGGATTAAAAAAATATATACAACTATAAAACAGGAAGATATATTTACAGTTTGCCCTTTTATAATTAAAAAGAAAGACGGTGTAGTAAAAACCAGCATTAACCATTTTGGTATTTTAAAGCAATTTTTTAAAAGGCAAAAAACACTGGGCGATAGCAGGGCGTTGCGCAATTTAATTTTTAAAAGCTTTACCCCGGCAGATTTTGCCCAGATTAAAAAGCTGGGTAAAGAGGTAGTTGTTACTGTTGCTAACTTAACCACAAACATAATTGAGTACAAATCGTCTGACGATTATGGGTATGACGATTTTTGCGATTGGATATGGGCTTCGGCAAACATGGTTCCGCTCATGAGCCTTGTGCAAAAAGATGGTTATGATTATGCCGATGGTGGTTTTGGTAACCTTATACCCATACAGCAGGCTATTGTAAAAGGGGCAACAAATATAGATGTTATTGTGCTAAGGCTTAAAAATGGCGTATATAATAACCCGCCGCTGCGCAATGGCCTTGATGCCTTTGCCCGTACCTACGACTTTATGCTGAACCAGATTGCGATAGACGATTTGCTTATTGCTAACCTGCAGGCAGCAAGCAATAATGTAACCATAGCCTTTTATTACATAAACAGGCTGCTTACCACACGCTCGTTTATTTTTGATGCAACAGAGATGAAGCAGTGGTGGCAGGAGGGGTATGAAATGTTTAAGCAAAAAGAATGCGAAACCCTTTATTTACAGCCGCAAAGCGAAACCCAGAATATATAAAAAATGCAGTGCCTTAGTGTCAGTTTTTAGTAACGCCTGTGTGATAAAATTGCAATAATGGCAGGTAATGCAATGTGTATTTAGAATTTTAAGTACGGCATTATCTTTGCTTACTTTATAGTGTGAAAATATGATAAAATTTAGTTAATTACCAGTTAACACATTAAGACAAAAACTGCATCTTTTGGTACCTTCACAAGAGTTTTTGTTTCAACAAAAATTTTTTTTTAACCTTAAAAAAACGTGTTTATGCTAAAGTGGATTGATATTGTAAAATATGCCAATAATGGTACACCTGCCCCGGACAGGAGGGTAGAAAAAACAGAGGAAGAATGGAAAGCCCTACTTACTCCTGAACAATTTAGGATTACAAGGCTTAAAGGTACAGAGCGTGCACACAGCTCTGAGCTGTGTTCGCTATTCGAGCCCGGTAAATATGCCTGTGTTTGCTGCGGCACATTACTGTTTGATGGCAGTGAAAAATTTGAAAGCGGTACCGGCTGGCCTTCTTTTACACAACCGGTTAAAGATAATGCTGTTGCCTACCATAAAGATACGACCTATGGTATGTTGCGCATAGAGGCATTATGCAATACCTGCGATGCCCACCTGGGCCATGTTTTTGAAGACGGCCCTAAGCCAAGCGGGCTACGTTACTGCATGAACGCCGTTTCTCTTGAAAAAGTAGAAAGCCCTGAGCTTAAATTAACCTTTGGCGGTGGCTGCTTTTGGTGTACCGAAGCTGTGTTTACATTGTTAAAAGGTGTTACTAAAGTTGAGAGTGGCTACAGTGGCGGTAAGATAGATAATCCAACATATAAAGAAGTATGCAGCGGTATGACAGGCCATGCTGAGGTTATAGAAGTTACCTATAATCCTGCCGAAATATCGTATAAAGATTTGTTACGTATACATCTTAGCACGCACAACCCTACTACTTTAAACAGGCAGGGAGCCGATGCGGGCACGCAATACCGCAGCGTTATTTTTTACCGCAACGAGCAGGAAAGAGAAGATGCCCAGGCGATTATTAATGAGCTACAGGAAGCCTATGGCGACCCAATTGTTACAGAGCTTGCTCCTTATGAGCAGTTTTATAAAGCAGAAGAGTACCATCAGGATTATTATGCTAACAATGCCGAGGCCGGATATTGCCAGGCAGTAATAGACCCTAAGCTTAAAAAGTTTAAAGCACTATTTAGGGATAAAATGAAAACAGAGACTGTTTAATTAAATAGCTGTTAATGATTAAAAAAGCAGGATTTGGCGGAGGGTGTCATTGGTGTACCGAAGCTGTTTTTTCGGCTTTAAAAGGTGTTACTGTGGTAAAACAGGGCTGGATTGCATCGGATGATGAAAACACAGATTTCTCTGAAGCGGTAATTGTTACCTACAATACTACAGAAATATCCCTTGATGTTTTAATAGCCATACATTTACATACACACAGCAGTACCGCACATCATTCTATGCGTGGTAAATACAGGTCGGCAGTTTATACTTTTGATGAGGTAGATGTGCTGCCTGCACAACAGGCCATTGCAAACTTGCAGAAAGATTTTGAAAACAGCATTATTACAAAAGTGCTGCCTTTTTGCGATTTTAAACTAAACAGGGAAGACTCTTTAAATTATTATTTTAGCGATCCCGAAAGGCCCTTTTGCGAAAATTACATAAACCCAAAACTAAAACTACTCTTGCAAAAGTTTTCGGGTATAACGCGCACAGATAAGCTGCAACATCTTTTATAAAGACTATTTTTCAATTTAAATATTTAGTCCCCATGCATTTTATGTGCATGGGGCTTTTGTTTGTGCATGTTTTAAAAACGATATTGCTTCTTAATACAGCAATAATTAATAGTTCGAAAACGTATACTGCTGTTTTTACCGTAATAAAACATAGTTTTTTTTATGATGTAATTAAAAAATCTTTAATTAATTTAATTATGTAGGTATATTTACAGCGATAAAGTTGCCTGCTTAAAGGTTACGCGAGCCTATTAAGCTAAAAATACCATATTAAAATGAAATTATTTTTGAGAATACTACCGTTGCTTTTTTTGTTTTGTAATGCCTATTATGGTATTGCACAGGAGCTACCGGTTAAATTTCTTGATATTACCAATGGCTTATCTAACAACTCGGTAATAACAATACATCAGGATGCTAACAATTTTATGTGGTTTGGTACTTACGACGGGTTAAACCGTTATGATGGCTACAACTTTAAAACCTACCGCAACCGTATAGGCGATACAACATCATTATCGAGCAATGCAGTATACTGCATCCAGAAAGACTTAAAAAATAATATATGGGTGGGCAGCTCTAAAGGTGGGTCGGTACTAAACCAGTCTAAAGATTCTTTTATCCCCCTACGATATAAATCTGCCACAAGTTCTAAAAATATTATTCTAAGCGATGTAGTACACCAAATAAAGTTAATAAAAGAGGGCGCTGTGCTTGCGGGTTCTCAACGCCGTGGCTTGTTGCTTTTTAATGAAGGCTCTTACTCGGGCATTCAAATACCATTACAATTAAATGGCAAAAGCACCACCAATTATGATGTACTAGCTATAGAGCCGGCAGTATCTGGCAATTCGTGTTGGGTATTTGTAAATAATGCAGGCCTTTGCAGCTACAGCGTTGCTGCAAAACAGTTAAAGCTTGTTTACCCCATGGCGCAAAAAGGGAACTGCCTGGCATCTGGTGCTTATGGTAAGTTATGGATAGGTACAGATGATGGTGTGTTTTTATACGACCCTGAGGCTAATGTATTGTCTACTAATTATATGCCCGGTAAAATTACTGTTTCTAATATACTAAATGAAAACGAAACACTCTGGATAGCTACAGATGGAGGAGGGGTATTTATTTTACCAAAAGATTCAAGGCTGGCGGTGCCTTACAGTAGTATTAGCCCTGCAAAAATAATAAAGAGTAACTCTGTATGGACCTTTTATAAAGATACAAGGGGAAATAAATGGATAGGTACTCTGCGTGGTGGTATAAGCATGATAAGCGCTGTACCGGCTTCTTTTGAGCATGTAAAATATAAAGGCAATGAAAACGCTAACCTTACAGATAACTTTATCCTTTCTTTTTGCGAAGACGAGAACAGTAATTTATGGATAGGTACAGATGGTGCCGGGTTAAGGCATTGGGACAGGAAGAACAATACCTATGCCTCTTACAGTAAAGCTAACGGTGCCCTTACAAGTAATTTCATTACCAGTATTGTTAAAGATGATGCTAACCAGATATGGCTGTCTACCTGGGCGGGTGGTATAAACCGCATTAACCCTAAAACCGGAAAAGTAGATTATTTTACATGTTATAATACGGTAACCAGACAGGCAGAACCTAACGTGTGGTTATTATACATAGACTCTAAAAAAAACATATGGGCAAGCGCAACTAACGAGGGTACATTATATCTTTTTAATACAGCATTAAATAAGTTTGAATTATTTAATGCCGATATAGTTAACCTGCAAAGCCTTACCGAAACTAAAGACGGTAAACTGTGGGGGGGCAACTACTCATCGTTGCTATGCATAGACCCGCTAACTAAAAAGTTTCAGGTTTTTGATATTGGTAACCCTGTGCGCTGCATTGTAGAAGATGACCGTAAAAATTTATGGATAGGTACACAAGAGGGTGGTCTATTACTTTTTGACAGGATTACCCACCAGTTTAAACGCTTTACTATGGATGATGGCCTTGCAGGAAATACTGTATTAAGGCTTTTACAGGATAAAAGAGGCTATTTATGGATGAGTACCTATGATGGCCTCAGCCGTTTTGATACAAACAAAAAAGTCTTTAGAAATTTTTCTGTTACAGATGGACTTCAGGGTAATCAGTTTAGCTTTAATGCGGGATTGAAACTATCGTCGGGCGAGTTTTTATTTGGAGGAATTAACGGTTTTAATATTTTTTATCCCGAAAAGATCAAGACAGGCAGTGGAACCAGTAAAATTCAGCTTGCATCGCTGCTTGTAAATAATAAACCTATAGAGCATTATAATGATTATGTTACAGAAAGGGTTGCCGGACAGGTAAAAAGTGTACGCCTGCCGTTTGATGAAACAACGCTATCAATAGAGTTCGTAGAGTTAGACTACAACAATTCTGATAAAATAGATTATGCTTACAGTCTTGAAGGGTGGGATGAAGAGTGGAATTATGTAGACAATACACGAAAGGCCAATTACACGCGCCTTTATGAAGGAGATTATATATTTAAGGTAAAAACAAAAAATAGTAATGGTACCTGGAATAAAGAGATTAGCCTGTTACACATTACTGTATTGCCACCGTGGTACCGCAGCTGGTGGGCATACATGTTATATAGTGTTTTGCTTGCAGCTGCTATTTATGCTTATTTAAAATACAGCAGGTATAAAGAGCAAATGCGCTATAGTGTAAAGCTTGCCCAAATGGAAAGTAAAAAAGAAAAAGAGCTTGCCGAAAAGCAACTTTCTATGTTTACCTATATTTCTCATGAGCTTAGAACTCCCTTGTCGCTTATAATTAACCCGTTGCGCAGGGCGGTGCGCAAACCCGTAGGCGAAAATAACGATTTGCCTAACGACCTCGCCGTTGCTTATAGAAATTCGCGCAGACTCTTAAGCCTTGTAGACCAGTTGTTGCTATTCCGTAAGGCAGAGAGCGATGCCGATGTGCTTAAAATATCGGCAATTAATTTAAACCATATTTGTAACGAGGTATATGAGTGTTTTGTAAACCAGGCTAAAGGGCAAAATATTGAGTTTAACCTTTTAGTGCCCGATGTTCCCGTAGAAATATTTGGCGATTATGAAAAAATCGAGATAGCGCTTTTTAATATAACATCTAATGCTTTTAAGCATACCCCCGCAGGAGGCAGTATTGCATTACAATTAGCCCAGACAGAAAATGAAGCATTTGTAAGTATTGAAGATACCGGTAGTGGCATACCCGCAGCAGATATTCCGTTTATATTCGAAAAATTCAGGCAGGTTACTACAAAGCCTACATCTTCGGGAGGGTTTGGTATAGGTTTGTTTATAGTAAAATATTTTATAGAAAAACACCAAGGCTCTGTAAGCTGTACAAGCACAGTTGGGCAGGGCAGTACCTTTACATTAAATTTTATCAAAGGAAAAGAACACTTGCCGGAAATGCCAATAAACATGCAGGCACCAAAAATGTCTGAACTGGTAGAGGAGCTATTAGAAGAAAGATTACCGGTAGAAGGGGTGCCGGATCGTAATGAAATTGAATCGCAGATAAGCACTGAGATAGTAACAGGCAAAAAATCGGTACTAATAATAGATGATAATAACGATATACGGGATTACCTAATAAAATTATTCTCGCCACAGTATCTTGTATACTCAGCCATAAATGGCACAGATGGCCTTGCCCTTACAGAAAAGAACCTGCCGGATATTGTTATCAGCGATATATCGATGGATGGTATGGATGGACTAGAGGTGTGCCGTAGCATAAAACAAAGTCAGAGGCTTAGTCATATACCTGTAATACTGCTAACGGCAACCACAAATAGCGAAGTGCATTTACAGGGTATAACAGAAGGGGCAGACGATTATATTACCAAACCCTTTGATAGCGATATCCTTATGGCGCGCGTAGAGACATTGCTAAAAAGCAGGGAAAACCTACGAAACTATTTTCTTGATAGTATAACGCTTAAAGAAAATAACCAAAAAGTACCGGCAGAATATCAGGATTTTCTTAAAAGATGCATAGAAATTATTGAAGCTAATCTTGATGATAAAGATTTTACCATAAAAACATTTAGCAAGGCAATGGGTATGAGCCATAGAAGCCTTTACGATAAGATAAAGATAATTTCAGGGCAAACGCTAACCGCTTTTATACGATCTGTCCGTTTGCGAAGGGCTGCACTTATATTACTTACCGAAGATGTTAATATTGCCCATGCAAGTACTCAGGTTGGTTTTGAAGACCAGCGCTATTTTAGGCAGCAGTTTGTAAAATTATTTGGAATGACCCCTTCAGATTACATAAGGAAATACAAAAGTTCATTTAACAGGGATTTAAATGTAATTAAATAATTTCTCAACATTAGCGGTTGTTATAGTACGATATATTATAATTAAATTACCATTTTTCTTTAAAACGTATTATCGAGGTTCAAAACTTTTAAACCTCGGTAATAATGCTGTTTTTTTGTTCAAAAATGTGTTTTAATGTAATTTTAAATGTGATATATTGTGATTTTTCAAATCTGTGTCGCAAAATTTTCGATTTTACCCCCCCTAAATATGCGTTTACCCCCCTTACTTTGCAGCTGTAATTACCTACTACAACGATTTAGCAATGCTTTAAGTTGAAACATTGATGCAGTAGGCTGAAAAACAGCAGATATAACGGTAAAAATGCAATGGCATAATACGATAGAACTTTGTTAGAGTTTTGGGTTTTTTTAAAAAACTGCCTGTAATGACGAGTTTTACGGGCAGTTTTAAAAATATTTATTCTCAATTTAATGTATTGCTATTGATTAACATAAATATTAAAACTAAATGAGTAAGTGCAGCCTATGAGAAATTTATTATGCAAAATTGTTGAGATAACTAACCATTAAAACATGAATTAATCCCACCAAATGGGAATTTCTAACAACCCTAATTTATGAATAACATTACTTTTTTCAAGCCCAAAATTATATTTCAGGGCTGTTTATTAGCCCTATGTTTAAGCGGCGTAAACCAACAGGCAATGGCTATGGATACAGCTATAAAAAGTGCCTACTTTCAAAATGTAGTAAAAGGAAAAGTAGTTTCCGGTACAGATAAATTACCGCTGCCGGGGGTAACGGTATTAATAAAAGGTACTACTAACGCTGCCACTACAGATATAGATGGTAACTTCGAAATAGCTGCAGCACCGGGTACAGTACTTGTATTTAGCAGTATAGGTTTCGCAGCGCAGGAAGTTACTGTAAGCAACCAGACAAATATATCTGTAACCCTTACAGAAGATGTAAAAAACCTTGAAGAGGTGGTAGTTGTAGGTTACGGTACTAAAAAGAAAGCTACATTAACAGGATCTGTAGGAGAAATAAATGGTAAAGATGTGGCAAAAAGCCCGGCTGTAAATATCTCTAACGGTCTTGCAGGCCGTATATCGGGTGTAGTTGCAAGCAACAGGGGTGGTGAACCGGGTTATGATGATTCCAGTATCACTATCAGGGGCCTTGGTACTACCGGAAATGCTGATGTTCTTGTAGTTGTAGATGGTATTCCGGGCCAGGTAGGTGGTTTAAGCCGCTTATCTGCACAGGAAATTGAAAGTATTACGGTGCTTAAAGATGCATCGGCAGCTATTTACGGTAGCCGTGCAGCGAATGGTGTAATACTTGTTACTACCAAAAAAGGTAAAAAAGGTTCTAAAACTACAGTTAATTATAGTTTTGACCAGGGCTTTTCTTCACCTACACGCTTGCCTGATATGGCAGATGCTGCGACCTACGGAACCATACAAAATGAAATAGCATATTACAACAGGCCAACCCTTGGGATGAACCAGATTTATTCTGATAGCGATATTCAGCAATTTCGCGATGGATCAGATCCTCTTGGGCACCCAAATACAAACTGGGCTAAAGCCGCGTTAAAAAAGACGTCTCTACAAAGCCAGCATAACCTTAATGTACAAGGTGGTAGCGAGAATACTAACTACTTTTTCTCGTTAGGCAAATTGTCTCAGGAAGGCCTTTACAAAAATGGCGTTGCTAATTACGACCAGTTTAACGTAAGGACTAATATAGATACTAACATTGGTAAAAGGCTTAAAGTTGGTGTATCATTATCAGGCCGTAAAGAAGACAGGCAGTTTCCTATACAAAGTGCAGGAAATATTTTTCGTGCTATTTACAGGGCTTACCCAACTGTTGCAGCAATCTATCCTAACGGCTTACCATCAAGAGGTATCGAGGGAAGTAACCCGCTTGTAGATGCTACAAGGACTGCAGGTATCAATAATAACCCAACGTATGTATTTAATGGTATCCTGAGAGGTAGTTTTGATTTCGGCGCTGGCTTTTCTGCAGATGGTTTCTTCTCTACAGATGTAAGCCAGAGCAGTACTAAAAGTTTTGCTACGCCATTTACCTTGTATACTTATGATAAAAGTACAGGCAATTATAATGGAGAATTATTAGGTGGTGGTCCAAATCAGCAAGGGTCTTTATTTCAGGAACAGCGAAATATAGAGCAAACGGTATCCAATATAAAAATTAATTTTAAACGTAAGTTTGGAGAACATAGTATAGATGCTTTTGTGGCCTACGAGCAGAGCGAAAATAAAGATAATAAGTTTAATGCAACACGTATTCATTTTCCAACAACTTCATTGCCGGAGTTAGGTCAGGGTGGCGCGGCTGGTACAGATGCAAGAAATGATGGTTCGTCAATAAACTTTACAAGGTTAAGTTACATTAGCCGTGTTGCTTATGATTATAAAGAGAAATATCTTTTAGACCTACAGGCAAGGGTAGACGGTTCATCTATTTTCCCAAAAGGTAACCAGTATGGTTTCTTTCCGTCAGTATCGGGTGGATACAGGATATCTAAAGAAGACTGGTTTAATAAAGATGGTTTTGTTAATGACCTGAAGGTACGCGCTTCCTGGGGTAAATTAGGTAATGACAATGTGGGTAATTTTCAGTACTATAACAACTATACATTTAATAACAGGAATGTTATTGGGGGTAATTTAGTTTCGGGTATCGATCTTACAAAACTGGGTAATCCTAATATTACATGGGAAGTTGCTACAAAGACAGATATTGGTATCAACGCAACATTCCTAAAAGATTTTACGTTTGAAGCGGTGTATTTCAAGCAGGACAGGACAAAAATGCTTCAAAACAGGAATGCATCATTACCGGGTTCTACTGGTATCGTAAATCCTTTCGGATCAGATCCTTTAGTTCCAAAAGAAAATATTGGTAAAATGGAAAACAATGGTTTTGAGACTACCTTAGGTTACAGGCACAATGGGGAGTTTAGCTGGGGAGTTTCAGGTAACTTTACCTATACTAGAAACAAAGTACTATTTATAGATGAGTCACCGGGTGTTTTAGATTACCAGAGACAAACTGGGCAACAATTTAATACGTATGTTTTGTATCAAACTGCTGGAATATTCAGGACTCAGGAACAGTTAGATAACACTCCTCATGTACCGGGTGCAGGCTTAGGAGATCTCGTACTTGTTGATACAAATGGTGATGGAGTAGTTAATCCTGATGATATGAGAAGGAGTAAATACAGCAACCTGCCACGTATGGTATTTGGACTTAATTTAGATGCAGCATACAAAAACTTTGATATTTCTGTATTATTTTCAGGTCAGGCTCAGGTTAGTCAGTATATCTTAACAGAGTCAGGTACAACAGGTAACTTTTACAGCACGTGGGCAGATAACAGGTGGAGCCCTTCTAACCCTAATGGTTCATATCCAAGGGTAAGCGAAAGTTCAGGTTCATCAATCAACGGTGGTAATAATAAAAACAATTTCTGGTTACAGGACGCCTCTTTTGTAAGGCTTAAAAATGTACAGGTTGGTTTTACATTACCTAAAGATATTACTGAGAAATATGGAATTGCTAATTTCAGGATGTATTTAAGTGCCTTTAACTTATTTACTATAACTAAGTTTAAAGACTTTGACCCGGAAACTAACAGCGAAAATGGCCAGTTTTATCCGCAACAAAAAATTGTGAACTTTGGCTTTAATGTTCAATTTTAATTAAAAACACTATGAAAAATTTAAATATATTTAAATCCGTAGTATTTGGTATTACAGCCTGTGTTGTACTTACCGGATGTGAAAAAGATTTTCTTGAAATTACACCTACTTCTGTTTTGTCCGATGCTGCCGTTCTTGCAGATTCTACCTTATTTGAAGCTTATGTAACTAACCGTTACATTGGTGTAAAACTAACCAATAAGGAAGGCGATTCTAACCAGCCCGGTTTTGGCCGTGGGTTTGAGTACGGTATGTGGAGCTCACTTACAGATGAGTCTATTTACAATAACAATGATGATACATGGTTAATACAGCAAGGCCAGCTTGCACCCGGAAATCTTGGTATAGCAGGTGTTTTCTGGGCAAGAAGCTACCGCAGCATACGCGAAATTAATTACGCACTTAATAATATCAACCAGGTAGCTATGAGCGAGAGCCATAGAAACCGCCTTATTGCAGAACTTAAATTCATCAGGGCTTTCCGTTACCATGACCTTATAAGAAACTACGGTAAAGTAGTACTTATGGGAGACAGGGTAGTAGAACTTGGTGAAAACTACCAGGATCCCATTAACTTCGACCGTAAGTCTATTGATGAGGCAATGACGTATGTAATTGCCCAGCTTGACGAAGCAGCTGCAGGGCTTCCTGTAGCAAACAGTAATAATTATGGCGAGGGCAGGGCTACAAAAGGTGCTGCACTTGGCCTTAAATCAAGATTATTGCTTTATGCTGCAAGCCCACTTTACACAGGTGGTTCTAACAGTGCACAAAAATGGGCTGACGCGGCACAGGCTGCAAAAGATGTAATGAATTTAGGAGTTTATAACCTTTATCAAGGTGGTTATGCTGCCTTATTTACAAATCAGCAAAGTAATTCAGAATATATATTCGCAAGGTTCTATAACCTTACCGGGCGTCACTTAGCATTAGAAATTGCTAATGGGCCAAACGGTTACGGTGGCTGGGGTGGTAACGTTCCGTTACAAAATCTTGTTGATGATTATGAAATGACAGACGGTTCTGCATTTAGCTGGAGCAATCCTGCACAGGCAGCTTCGCCTTATACTAACAGAGATCCACGTTTTGCTGCAACTGTTCTTTATGATGGTGCACCTTACCGTGACAGAACTGTTGAAACATACAAATCGGTTAATAATGCTCCAATCTCTGAAGGTGGATACCCTGATGGTCAGGACAGCCCTGGCGGTCGTGATAACTGGAATACGAGTAAAACGGGTTATTACCTAAGGAAATTTATCCGCGAAGATT
>Ga0247806_10000753_pt1 | contig 18094 bp, 13 predicted proteins | sample UWRJL059202B1_FD_179935 | JGI IMG/M metagenome (GOLD analysis project Ga0247806, IMG submission 179935) | Plant litter microbial communities from Arlington Agricultural Research Station in Wisconsin, United States - UWRJ-L059-202B-1 | ecosystem: Environmental > Terrestrial > Plant litter >... | reverse complement strand
CTGCAATAGGAATTGCATATTTTGAAGAGGATGCCCCTGTGTTCTTCTATCAGCGCGGCTAAAGCTTCAGGATGTTTAATGGCACTCATGGTTCGAAATAACGTTATTTTCCTAATGATTCGCAGCAAGACTGCCTAAATCACAAAACGGCCTGTTTTTTATTACTAAAACAAAAGTTATTGAAACGACAAGTTGCTTTGCGCTGAAAAAAATATTACCTATTAAATATTCAATATTAAATAACAGGCCGGGGTTAATTTTTATCAAGGGGCTAAAAACTGCCCGGCTAATGGCTTACCTTTGCGCCAATTTATTATGAAGACGAAAACGCTAAAGAAGGATAAGGTAAACATCATCACGCTGGGCTGCAGTAAAAATATGGTGGACAGCGAGGTGCTGAGTGGCCAGTTGCAGGCGAGCGACATCGATGTGGTGCACGAGAACAGCAAAAGGGATCACAACATCGTGATCGTAAATACCTGCGGCTTCATTGAAAAGGCAAAGGAAGAAAGCATCAACACGATACTGGACCAGGTGGAACTGAAAAAACGCGGCAAGCTGGATAAAGTGTATGTAACCGGTTGCCTCAGCGAACGCTATAAAAATAACCTGGAACAGGAGATACCTGAAGTGGATGCCTATTTCGGCACCATGGAATTGCCGGCGATACTCAAACAATTCGATGCCGACTACAAGGCCGACCTGATGGGCGAACGGCTGCTGTACACGCCTTCGCATTACGCATACATGAAGATCAGTGAAGGTTGTAACCGCACCTGTTCGTTTTGCGCCATCCCGCTGATGCGCGGCCAGCACGTGAGCCGCCCGATAGAATCGCTGGTAGACGAGGCAAAAAAACTGGTTGACCGCGGCGTGAAAGAAGTAATGCTGATCGCCCAGGAACTCACTTATTACGGGCTCGACATCTACAAAAAAAGGGAACTGCCTAAACTGCTGCACGCGTTGGCGGATGTGAAAGGACTGGAATGGATACGCCTGCATTATGCCTATCCTTCGAAATTCCCCATCGAGATCATCGATGCGATCAAAGAAAGAGACAATATTTGTAACTACCTCGATATGCCGTTGCAACACGCGGCCAACAACATGCTGAAGTCGATGAAGCGGCAGATCACGCGGGAAGATATGGAAGAACTGGTGGGTGAGATCAGGCATCGCCTCCCGGATATTTGTTTGCGTACCACATTGATCGCGGGCTATCCCGGCGAGACCAGGGACGACGTGGAAGAACTAAAAACCTTCTTACAAAAAATGCGTTTCGACAGGGTAGGGATCTTTACTTACAGTCACGAAGAAAATACAAGTGCGTACGGACTTATCGATAATATTCCTGCAGAAGAAAAAGAAGAACGCGCGCAGGAGATCATGGAAGTGCAGCAGGAGATCAGCCTCGAAAAAAACCAGGAGAAGGTAGGCAAAACCTTCAAGGTGCTGATCGATAAAAGGGAAGCCGGCCGTTACCTGGGCCGTACTGAATTCGACAGCGTGGAAGTGGACAATGAAGTGATCATCCAAAGCAAAAAGAAACTAACCGTAGGCGAATTTGTAAATGTAAAAATTACAAAGGCTTACGATTATGATATCGAGGGCGAAGTAGTAGCGTAAACAATAACCGGTACATCAAAATTGAACATGGATTTTTCTGCGCAGCAAATAGCTTACGGGCAAACCGGTTTCTTCAGCAGGCTGGTGGTGGATTATTTGAACGGAAATGCAGCACTGGCGCCGTTTTATAAATATCCCGTTTCCATCGATGGCATTCAACAGGCAATCGCAGATCACAAAGATCATCCATACAACCGCCAACTGTTGGTGGATGAATTGGCTAACCAATACAAGGATGTTCAACTCACGGAAAAGCAACGATCAAACCTCCAAAAATTAAAAGCCAGCAACTGCTTCACCGTTACCACCGCGCACCAGCCGAATATTTTTACCGGTCCCCTTTATTTTATTTACAAAATACTGCACGCCATCAAGCTGGCAGATGAACTGAAGCAACAATTACCCGCTAATGATTTTGTACCGGTGTATTACATGGGCTCGGAAGATGCTGACCTGGATGAACTGGGGCATATTTATTTGTCCGGGCAAAAGCTTGAATGGCAGACCACGCAGACCGGGGCCGTAGGCAGGATGATCGTGAACAAGGAATTGCTGAAACTGATCGATGCCATCGCAGGACAAATTTCCGTGCAGCCTTTTGGCGAAGCGATCATAAAAGCATTGCGCGATTGCTATAAAGAAAACACCACCATTGAAGCGGCTACTTTTAAATTCGTGAATGAACTTTTTGCAGAGTTTGGACTGTTGATCCTGTTGCCCGACAATCCAAATTTGAAAAGAGCATTCAATACCATCGTACAAAAAGAATTGAACGAAGGGTTTTCCCACGAGGCGGTGGAAGCCACGGCCGCAGCCTTTCCCAAGGATTATAAGTTACAGGCTTCCGGCAGGGAGCTGAATTTATTTTATTTGAAAGAAAATGCAAGGGAGCGCATTGAAAGATCGGGCAGCGACTGGATCGTGAACAATACCAACCTTGTTTTTACCAACGATGAATTGTTGGCCGAGCTGGAACAGCATCCCGAACGTTTCAGCGCCAACGTGATCCTACGCCCGGTATTCCAGGAAATGATATTGCCCAACATCGCTTTCATCGGCGGCGGCGGCGAACTGGCTTACTGGATGGAACTGATGAAAGTTTTTGAAGCCGTGAACATACCTTACCCGGTGCTGGTACTGCGCAATTCTTTTTTGATACTGGATAAGGAGAAAGTTGAACTCACCAACAAGCTGGGCTTTAAACCCACCGACCTTTTCCAAAAAGAACCGGAACTGTTGAACAGCCTCGTGAAAAGAGACAGTGAACTGCAACTGGAATTGAAAGCAGAAAAGCTGCAACTGGAAAATTTATACAAGCAAATAAATGCCATTACAGCTAAAATAGACCCAACGCTTGCTCAACATACGGAAGCGCTGTACACACAGTCGCTTAAAAAAATAACGCAACTGGAAAAGAAAATGTTGCGGGCAGAAAAGAAAAAATTCGAGGCGCAGCAACGGCAGTTGCATAAACTAAAAGCATCGTTGTTTCCTAATGATGGTTTGCAGGAAAGGATTGATAATTTTTTGCCTTATTACGCGGAGATGGGACCGGCTTTTTTAGAAATGATTTACCGGCACTCGCCTTCGCTGGAGCAGGAGTTTGTGTTATTGTCTGAACGGTGATTTAGAATGATTGAAATGATCATATGAGGTTGCCTGAACTTTGATTTAGAATGATTAAAGGATTAACTATGATTGTTCCTCCAACAACCTTCAACTTTATAAGCCGTTGGTGGGGATACCAAACGGCGGAGCGTTTTTTATCTAAACTTTCTCAACCCCCTAAACCCTTCTAAACCTTAGATATCCTTCAACTATTTTCAACAACCTTCAACTTTATAAACTGTTGGTTAAAAACCAGGCAGCGGCGGCTGAACGTGCATCAATCCAGTATCCGGCATCAAGTATCCAGTATTAATCAAACTCATTCCTGAACCCCAATCCTTTCACATTCTTCACGCTTTCCATTACAATATCGTCCTGGTATTCTTTGAAGGCTTCCAGTTTGCCGGCGATGGACGTGTCGTGCAAGGCCAGTATCTGTGCGGCCAGGATACCCGCGTTCTTGGCGCCGTTCAACGCAACGGTGGCAACGGGTACGCCGTAAGGCATTTGCAAAATGGAAAGGATAGAGTCCCAGCCGTCGATGGAGTTGGAGGATTTTACCGGTACGCCGATCACGGGCAAGATGGTTTGGGCGGCGATCATGCCCGGTAAATGTGCAGCCCCGCCGGCGCCCGCAATGATCACTTTAATACCACGTTCTTTTGCTTTGGACGCGTAGTCGCGTAAACGTTCCGGTGTACGGTGTGCAGATACGATCGTCAGTTCGGGTTCTACTTCAAACTGGCGCAATATATCCACCGCGCCTTTCATTACTTCCAGGTCGCTTTCACTGCCCATTACGATACCAACAAGGGGATTCATCATCTGTTAAATTTTAGATGATGCAAGGTAATTAGTAAATAGGAATTCGTAATTACTAATTACCTCCACCTTCGATCAGGGCATGTTGGCAATGGCTTTGTTGAGTACAATACAGAGCGGGTCGGTTGGAAAACTGGGACATAAATTAACGGTCCGCCAGTTTTGCAACCGGATCTTGATGTCTGCATTTGACAGCGTCACGGGTTCGCCAATGATAAATTTTCTCAGGTCCGCATCAATAACAGGAAAACCTGTTTCTTTGGCTTTCTTTATCAGGAGTGTCGCTTCCTCGCAGGTCATGTTACCTATCATTGTTTTCATGTGTTCGATATCGCTTACTTTATTGGGAACGCAGCCAAGCTTATTGTTCACCGGCCAGTCCCTCAAATATTGCCAGCAGGGTATAGTGGTAGCATTGCCCGTCATCCAGGGTTGAACGTCCTGGATACAATGCTGGCTGCTGTTACAACCGATGAATATTCCTACGCTATTAATAAAATCGCTATAGCCACAACTCTTTGGTGATGCTTTATCAGGTGAGCCCGCAGCGATGCCTGCAGTAATTAATTTACCGTTTGCATCGTAGGTACATTGTTGTCCCGGGCTAAGTTTTGCCACTGGCAACCACCTGGCTTCATAGGTTGCACCGTAATGAAATTTTTCACTGGAACTCCTGCAATCTTCCCATTTTCCAAAAGGGACCGTTGTTTGCCCGAGGCTCTGTACCGTTGCATAATTACAGGGGCAATCTGGCAGACCGGCATACCAGGCCGTTGGGCATTCTTTTATTTTAAACTTCCATTGCGTTCCGCCATCGAGGCAGCCTGAAACATATACATCCATTTTGTCGCTCACGTTTCCATCGTAATAAATTTTTAACTGGCCGGTCCTGCCTACAAAGCCATCGCCTGTGGATACGGCAACCTGCTGGCTTCGGTTGCAGGGTCGATGGGCGTTTCCGGTTGGGCGACATCCGTTTTTTTACAACTGCTGATGAGCAATATACCGGCAATGAAAAGGCGGGCGATTTGTTTGAGTGCGTATAACATAACGATTAATTTATAAGCATAAAACTAGGCGCTTATTATGTTATACCCGGAGGGGTTTAATCCCCTTTCTGGATTTCCGTTTTTGAAAGTCTATGTTGAAGTGCAATTTTTTGGGGCTGAAGCAGTGTAAATAAATACATTACTTCACCAAATCACCCCGCAACCGCATCAACTCTGTTTCCGCTACCTTGGTATTGTAGCGTGCGGCAATAAGCCGGTCGTACCCATCGGAAAGACTTTTCTGGGTTTCGCGTAATTCTATATAAGTAGAGATGCCGAGGCGCAATCTTTCTACGGCGATGTACACGTTTTCTTTGGCCAGGATAATATTCTCTTCTTCCAGCGCGAGCATTTTCCTTTGCAGTTCATAATCCTTGAAAGCATTCACAATGCCGGTGTTCACGATCTGCCGCTGGTTTTCGTAAAAGAGATTTAAATAATCGATGTCGTTCTTTGCCTGCCGCACGGATTTGCGCACGTTGAAATAGTTGAGGATGGGAATGCTTACGCCAACGCCATAATTATAACCGTTGTTCTGGTTAAACAGCGGCGTAAAGTTGTTGATCACCGTCTGGTTCTGGTTCCTCGAATAATTATAGGCAGAATTGAAAGTAACCGTTGGGTACAATTCACCCACTCTTTCTTTCAACGTAAGCCTTCCGATGTCGATGTTCTTTTTTGCAGCGAGTAACTGCGGGTTGGTATTCTCGACATTGCCCATCAAATCGCCCAGCAAAATATCATCGCGGTAAATGATCGTATCCACTACATCATAGATCGCATCCGGCGCAATGTTCATCAACTGGTTGAGGTTACCGCGCAGTTGCTCGATGAGGGTTTGTTGCTGCAACCTGGCCGCCTTCTGAGCATTCAGATCCACCTTTGCCTGCAACAGTTCGGGTTTGGCACCAAGACCAACGCTCAGCTTTTTACCTGCAATCTTCACCCGCTCTTCGTTGATGCCCATCTGTTCTTCAATGGCTTTCAGTTGTTGTTTCTGGCGAACGATGTTGTAATAATTATTAACCACCGAAGCGATCGTGGTTACCATCTGCGCCTTCACATTATATTCGCCGAACTTTACAAATTCGTAGGTCTTCTGCCGCGTGGCAAACATTTTAAAACCATCGAACAAGGTCCAGTTCAGTTGAACGGAACCGGTCAGGTTATTGGAACGGATGCCGCTGCTGTTTCTTTTTGTACCATCGGCCAGTTCCTGTTTCTGTGTGTTGTTGTTGAACAAAATACCGGCGGTGGCATTTACCCGCGGCAGGAACACAGCGTTGGCATACACCGCATCGATGGCATAAGAAATGGAATCGTTCTTCACCAGCCTGATGTCGTAATTGTTTTTAAGCGTAACGGCGATCACCTGTTCCACGGTATATTTTTCCTGTGCCGATGCCCCGGATTGACACAGCAGCAACAACAGGGTAACTATTTTAAATCGGTTCTTCATTGATTTTATTTTGATGTTCGGCCACGGGTTCTACCGGTGTTTCTTCCAGGCTATCGAGTTCACTTTTTTTCTTTTTAGAAGAAAGGAAAGAATACATCGCGGGAATAACGAACAGCGTTAAGATTAAAGAGAACATGATGCCACCAACGATCACGATACCCAATGGAATGCGGCTCGTGGAAGCATCGCCCAGCGACAAGGCCAGTGGCAACGCACCGAGTGCCATCGCAAGACTCGTCATGAGGATGGGCCTGAAACGTGCAACGGCCGCATCGGTTACCGCGGCGATTTTTTTACTGCCGCCGATCTGTTGCTGGTTGGCAAATTCCACGATGAGGATACCGTTCTTCGTTACCAGCCCGATCAGCATGATCATACCGATCTGCGAAAAGATGTTCAGCGTTTGCCCGAAGATCCACAACGACAGCAACGCACCGGCAATCGCCAGCGGTACGGTGAACATGATGATGAACGGATCGATGAAGCTTTCGAACTGCGCCGCCAGTACAAGGAATATCAAACCCAGCGCGAGCACGAAGGCGAAAGTGGTATTGCTGCCGCTTTCCGCATAGTCGCGCGAGGAACCGCTGAGCGCCGTGCTGAATGTATCGTCCAGCAATTTCGCTTTGATGGCTTCCATTTCCTTGATGCCATCGCCCACGGTTTTACCCGGGGCCAGGCCCGCGGAAATAGTGGCGGATTTATAACGGTTGAAATGGTAAATCGTCGGGGGCGTACTTTCCTCCGTCATGATCACCAGGTTGTCCAGTGGAATCAGCGTACCGGCCGGGTTCTTCACAAAGATCGATTTCAGGTCGGCGGGATCATCACGGTTGGCGCGGTCCACCTGTCCCATCACCTGGTATTGTTTACCCTCCCGGGTAAAGAAACCGAGCCGCTGGTTACTGAGCGCGAGCTGCAGGGCTTCGGAAATATTTTGTACGGTGATGCCAAGTGCGCTGGCTTTATCACGGTCGATCAGTATCCTCAATTCCGGCTTGTTGAATTTCAGGTCCACATCTGCGCCCTGTAAAACCGGGCTCTTCTGCGCTTCATCCAAAAACTTGGGCAACACTTCTTTTAGCTTGTCGAAATTCACGTGCTGCAGTACAAACTGCACCGGCTGGCCACCACGGCGGTTAACGGAAATGGTTTGTTCCTGTATGGTGACGGCGCGGCCTTCATTAAATTTCGGCAGGTTCTTATTGATCATGTCCACCACCTGCTGCTGCGATCTTTTTCTTTCGCCGGGATCCACCATCACCACGCGGATGAAGCCGGAGTTCACAGCCCCGGAACCACCCGGTGCGGTTAAAGAGATCATGGTTTGTTTTTCAGGAACGGAATCCAGCACGAACTGCGACAGCTTGTCGATGTACTTATCCATATAATCATAAGCTGTTCCTTCGGGCGCGGTTACCTGCAACCTGAACTGGCTGCGGTCTTCCATGGGCGCGAGTTCAGAAGGCATGTCCTTGCCGATGAAATAGATCAATCCAAAACAAACCACGATGATCACCAAAGCGATGTAACGTATCCTCATGAACCCGTTGAGCATCCTGCGGTAACCGTTTTCCATGCCGCGGAAAAAAGGTTCGGTCTTGTTGTAGAACCAGGAATTCTTGTGCTCTTTCTTGGCCATCTTCACATTGAGTACAGGCGTTAACGTTAGTGACACCAGTGCGGAGATGAGTACGGCGCCGGCCACCACGATACCAAACTCGCGGAAAAGCCTGCCCACGAAACCTTCGAGAAAGATGATGGGAAGGAACACGATCGCCAGCGTAATGGAGGTAGAGATAACGGCAAAGTAAATTTCCTTGGAACCCTCCTTCGCCGCCTGCCATTTGCCCATGCCCTGTTCCATCTTTTTATAAATATTTTCCGTAACCACGATGCCATCATCCACCACCAGGCCGGTTGCCAGTACGATGGCCAGCAAGGTCAGTACGTTGATCGTAAAACCGCAGAGGTACATGATGAAGAAGGCGCCGATGAGGGACACGGGGATGTCGATCAGCGGCCTGATCGCGATCAGCACATCGCGGAAGAAAAGGTAGATGATGAGTACCACCAGTACCAGCGAAATGATCAGCGTTTCCTTTACTTCTGAAATTGATTTTTTAATGTATTTTGTTTGGTCCAGCGCGATGTTCAGCGTGATGTCGGAAGGGATTTCTTTTTTGATCTGCTCCACGCGCCGGTAAAATTCATCGGAGATGGCTACATAGTTGGAACCGGGCTGCGGTATGAGCGCCAGCGCGATCATGGGAACGCCGCTTTCTTTTAAAACGGATTCTTCATTTTCCGGTCCGAGTACCACTTCGGCTACATCGCCTACTTTAATATCGGCGCCGTTTACGTTCTTAATGATGACGTTCTTAAATTCTTCTTCCGTATTGATCTTACCAAAGGTTCTTACTGATAATTCCGTGGCATCGCCGGCAATCTTACCCGAAGGCAGTTCCACGTTCTCGCGGTTCATCGCGGCCTGCACATCGCCAAAAGTTAATCTATAGCCGCTGAGTTTGGCAGTGTTGAACCAGATGCGCATGGCGTATCTTTTTTCACCCCAGATGTTGATGCCGCTCACACCGGGAATGGTTTGCAAACGTTCGAGCAAATTGTTGTTGGCGTATTCGGTGATCTCCAGCTGGTTGCGCGTATCGCTTCTTACGGTCATGGACAGGATCGGGTCGGAACTCGCATCGGCTTTGGACACCACCGGCGGCTGGTCGAGATCGGGCGGCAGGGAGCGGATGGCCTGCGATACCTTGTCGCGCACATCATTGGCAGCGGTTTCCAGGTCTTCCCCCAAATCAAATTCCACGTTGATGTTGCTGCTGCCCTGGCTGCTGCTCGAAGTAATGTTTTTTACACCGGCAATACCGTTGATGGCTTTTTCCAGCGGTTCGGTGATCTGTGATTCAATGATATCGGAATTGGCGCCGGGGTAAGAGGTACGCACGCTGATGTTGGGCGGATCGATCGCCGGGTAATCCCGGATACCCAGGAATTTAAAGCCGATCCCGCCAAACAAAATGATGACGATGCTGAGCACGATTGCCATTACGGGCCGGCGTAAACTGAGTTCTGATATATTCACAGGTGCTTGCTTTTAAGGTTTGTTTACTTTGCTCAATGCCACTTTTGCGCCCGGCTTAATGGTGAGCAGCCCGGTAACGATCACGGTATCCCCGGCTTTTAAACCGGTGGTGATCTCTACACTGGAAGAATCGCGGATGCCGGTGGTTACCACCTGCAGGTCGGCCTTGCCGTTGCGGTACACCATTACTTCCTTATTCCGTGCGCGTGGTATCACGGCCTGCGAAGGGATCATGAGGGCGGCATCGTTTTCTCCCAGCGGGATCTGTACCTGTACAAAAGAGCCGGCAATGAGTAGCGGGTCGGGTTTGTCCACCACGGCCCTTACCCGCAGGCTCCGCGTTTCTTCGGCGATGTTGTTTTCCGTGGCGATCACGCGGGCGGGATATTTCTTTTCGCTGTTGTCGATGCTGAAGCTGATGGTGTTGCCGGGCTGCATCTTGTTACCGTATTTCTCCGGCACGGTAAATTCCAGTTTCAACTGGCTTACTTTTCTTAAGGTGGTGATGAGCGTGGCCGGACTTACATAGGCCCCCATGCTGATATTGCGCAATCCCAGTTTGCCGCTGAATGGTGCGCGCAGCGAGGTTTTGGCAATGCTGGTGCGGATGATGCTCATGTCGGCGCTGATGTTGTTCATCGACAGGCGGTACACATCTACTTCCTGCTGGCTTACGCCCTGTATTTTGGCGAGTTCTTCGTAGCGGCCGAGCGTTTGCTGCGCCTGCTTGTATTGTATCTGTAATTTGCTGAGTTGCGCCTGCAGGTCGCCATCGAATAGCTTCACGAGCACCGCGCCCTGGGCTACGTTGGCGCCTTCTTTAAAATAAATGCCGGTTACCCTGCCGGGTACTTCGGAAAAGATCTGCGTTTCTTCGTAAGGGGTAAGGCTGCCGGGCATTTCGATGTCCTGCGACAACACGCTGGCTTTTACAATATAGCCTTCTACTTTTACCGCCGGCTTGGGTGCATTTGGATCTTTTTTGCCTGCGTCTTTACTTTTGGAGCTGCAGGCTGAAAAAACAAACAGGGATATGCATACGATGCTGCTCAACAGCAGGGTTGGTTTGACCATTATCTGTGTTTAAACATTAGTTTATATAAATAAATTATATACGGACTAAGTTCAACAATTAAGCCGAAAGGGGGACCCGGAAAATTATAAGCGGAAAATTAGGAGGACAAAACTGCTAACGATTACTTAACACTTTCACGGTTTGTTTGATCCTGTTTGCCTGGTGGATGAGTTCCTGTTTTTCCTTACTTACGATGGTGATGTGGCCCATTTTGCGCCCCGGCTTCGTGTCGGCCTTGCCATATATATGTACAAAAACATTTTCGAGGGAGAGGATGGCTTCCAGCCCTTCGTACAGGGCAGGACCGTCGTGACCTTCGGCGCCCAGCAGGTTTACGATGGCGGCCGGCAGTATGGCTTCGGTGCTGCCCAGCGGGTAGTTGAGTACAATTCTCCACAGCATATCGAACTGGGAGGAAAAGTTGCCTTCGATGGTGTGGTGGCCGCTGTTGTGCACCCGCGGCGCAGTTTCGTTCACCAGTACATTATCCTGCTGGTCTACAAATAATTCAACGGCGAAGATGCCCGGGCTTTTCAGATCCTTCACCACTTTAAGGGCGATGGCTTCTGCTTTCCAAAGGGTTTTTTCCGGGAGTTCGGCCGGGCTTACCTGGTATTCCAGCAGGTTGAGGCGCTGGTCGAATACCATGTCCACCACCGGGTACATGGCGTGTTCGCCTTTGTCGTTGATGGCGATCATTACGGCCAGTTCCTTTTTGATGTCCACCATTTTTTCGAGTACGCCGGGCACGTCGAATCCTTTGGCGATATCGTCTTTCGTTTTTATGATTTGTACGCCTTTGCCGTCGTAGCCGCCCATGCTGGTTTTATGAACAGCGGGTAAAAGGTCGGTGTGCTGTTGAAGATCGCTGCGGTTCTGTGTGAGTACAAATGCGGAAGTCGGTATTTGGTTGTCGCGGTAGAATTGCTTTTGCAGGATTTTGTCGCGGATGATCCTTAGCGCCGCCGGTTTTGGGTAAACGCGTACGCCTTCTGCTTCCAGTTTTTCCAGCGCTTCCACGTTCACACTTTCTATTTCGATGGTGATGGCGTCGAGACCTTTGCCGAAATTATATACGTCGTCGAAATTGCGGATATCGCCTTTGGTAAATTGATGGCAAAGGTGAGCAGCGGGACAATGTGCATCGTTTTCCAATACACAGGTAATAACGGGGTAATTGACTGCCGCCTGGAGCAACATACGGCCGAGTTGTCCGCCCCCTAAAATTCCGACTTTTAACATTTGGCAAATATAATTGGAAATGGATGTACCGTATAAGTTTTGTTATCTTTGTTACGAATGATCCCCGATTATCCACATAAACTTTTTCCCGATAAGCGCAGCAACTATTCGCTCCTTATGCTCGCGCTCGCCATGGATCCGGCAAACGTTTATTAATTCCCTTGCCTTTTAAAGGCATTCCTGCATTTCTAATTTCTCATTTCTAATTTCTAATTAACATGGATACAACGATACAAACCGTAGCGCAACAAAATGCCGCAACCGATTTTTTACCCTTGCACGGAACCGATTATGTAGAATTTTACGTGGGCAATGCCAAGCAGGCCGCTCATTTTTACAAAACGGCTTTCGGCTTCCAGTCGCTCGCCTATGCCGGTCCGGAAACGGGCATGAAAGACAAAGTGAGTTACGTGATCCGGCAGAACAAGCTGACTTTTGTATTGACCACGCCATTAAGAACCGATAATCCCATTGCCGATCATATTTATAAACATGGTGACGGTGTGAAAGTACTCGCATTGAAAGTAGAAGATGCCCGCAGCGCTTTTGAAGAAACAACGAAACGCGGCGGCAAGGCTTACCTGGAGCCAACGGTTTTATCGGACGACAATGGCGAAGTGATCTTAAGCGGTATTCATACCTACGGCGAAACGGTGCATTTGTTTGTGGAAAGAAGTAATTACAAAGGCATCTTCATGCCCGGCTTCCGCGAATGGAAAACAGAATACAATCCAACCGAAACGGGCTTGTTGTACGTAGATCATTGCGTGGGTAATGTGGACTGGAACCAGATGAATCCCTGGGTGAAATTTTATGAAGAGGTGATGGGCTTCCGCAATATCCTGAGTTTCGACGACAACGATATATCTACTGAATACTCCGCATTGATGAGCAAGGTGATGAGTAACGGCAACGGCTACGTGAAGTTCCCGATCAACGAACCGGCGGAAGGTAAAAAGAAAAGCCAGGTAGAAGAGTACCTCGATTTTTACCAGGGCGAAGGCGTACAGCATGTGGCCATTGCAACGGCCGACATCGTAAAAACAGTGACCGACCTGAAATCGCGCGGCGTAGAATTTTTAAACATCCCGGGCAGTTATTACGAAACGGTATTGGACAGGGTAGGGAAGATCGATGAAGACCTGGCGCCGCTGCAGGAACTCGGCATTTTAATTGACAAAGACGACGAAGGATATTTATTGCAGATCTTCAGCAAACCTTTGGAAGACCGGCCCACCTTGTTTTTCGAGATCATACAACGCAAGGGTGCGCAGAGTTTCGGCAAAGGAAATTTTAAGGCCTTGTTTGAAGCATTGGAGAGGGAGCAGGATGCAAGGGGAAATTTGTAAGAAGGGATTGCACGAATTTTTTGGGCACGAATTGGCATTACACAGATTGGGCAAATTACACAGATTGCGTTACACGGATGCCGCCGTCTGGTCTTTGACCAACGGCTTTATTGTTGATTACACGAATTTATCTTAGCGGATTGAGCGGAGCCGGGTAATCAAGGCAAAAGGAAAACATGTTCACAACAGTTCCGTATTTACAATATGAACCGGGTTATATACCCGGTTTTTTTATGGAGTGAATCACTGCCCAGGTTCCAATAATTCTCTTCTTAAAATGGCGATCTCAACATTTTTTACTAAATTAAAGCTGTAATCGGCACGGCTGGTTACAAGGCGGTATTCGAAAAGCCTATTTAACAGAGTAGAAACCTTAAACCCTTCATTATGAAAAGCAACAACACAGTACCAACCGGCATGGACCTTTTCAAACCTGTAAACAGGACAGCCATTAAAAGCCAATCCTTCGCGGAACCTAATGCAAAGAAAGCAGGCGCCAGGGATGCCCAAATGAAAAAAAAGACTGACTAGTGCTAAGATTACAACCGGCCAATGTGCCGGTTGTAGTTTTTAAACCCGGAACGTTTACCCCTAACATAACAATTACCCTACAGGCAACAGCCTCCCGAAAATTATTGTATGATCAGCTTTTCCATCGGCCTGTCCCAGCCATGTCTGTCCTGTATTACCAATGAAGAAGGTTGGTTTTTTGAAGAGAGTTTTATCCGGCCTTTCAAAAATCCCGTTCTCGAAGCTTATGCGCTTACAGATGAAACGCAATGCCTTTTTGTCGTACGCGAACGAAATGCCCACAACCCGTCAGACGGGAGCAAATCGTTGGCCATACAAAAAGTTTCAACACGTGAACTGGAGCTGGAAAGAAAGGAACTGGCGGAATGGCCATTGCATTATATTGCTGTTCTTATAAATGAAAAAAGGGTTACCATCAACACAGGCGCCTGGGGCGTTTCTCCCATCTATATCGTACAAAAGAACGACCGGCTGCTAGGCCACTGGGACGCTTCGGAACTGTACAAATACCTTCCGGCTGTTGAACCGGATAAGGAACTGGTGGCGCATTTTTTAGTAATGTACGACCGGCCCTATTCAAAAGATACTTTATTCAAAGGCATGCATTGTCTTACCGAACGATCGGTACTGCATTGGGATGGCAATGCTGCACCGGAGATAAAATACCCACCGGCACTGGAACAGCCCTTTGCGCGGGAATTGAAACCCGGTGCCGATGTAGCCGGAATGTTCCACGAAATACTCCGGCATTCCATGTCGCGCTGGGTAAACAAAGACATCAAAACCGTAGCCGCAGCGTTGAGCAGCGGACTCGATTCGGGCATTGTTTCCATCATCGCCGCATCGCTGTCGCCCTGTAAATTGCATACGTATGGATTGTTGGTAACGGAAGAATTCAGGGAAGCGCAGATCGGGAGGCGGGAGGAATACATCACGCGTTTCGGTTATGAAGATACCTGCCTGCTGGCAGAAGATTTTCTTCCTTTTTCAAAAGATTATTCAGACCCGCACAACCGCAAAAATGCATCCTGGGAAGAATGTTACCACGAAGCCTTTGGGGAACTCTTAAATCTTGCACAACAAAAAAATGAAACACTGCTATTTGCCGGTTTCGGTGGCGATGAACTACTGCTTCCTTACCTCGATGAAATGAGCGAAGCAGAGCAACAGTCTTACGCCGAAGAAAGATACGTGCAAAAGGAAAAAGTGCCCGGGTTCATAACAGATGATTTATACCGGGCCTATGCCGGTACAAAAGACACGTTGACAAGGGCGCCCAGGTCTTTGATGTCCTACTCATCGGTGGAAGCCGTTGCCTACAGCTCGCGCGAATACCTGAAGCATGGCATCTGGCCGGTAAATCCTTATTGCACGCCTGAACTCATACAATTTTGCAGGAGCCTTCCGTGGGAATGGCGCAAAGGCCGCCGCCTGCAACGGGAAGTGTTGGTCAACGCCGGTTGTTCGCGCAACATCACGCACCCCACGCAACCCGAACATTTCGGTCACCTTATGACGCGCGCCCTGCAACGATCAGCGTCAAAGATCAACCGGCTTTTCAAAAATGCCCGGCTGGCAGATCTTGGCTATATCGACCCCGGAAAATTTTTAGCCGCTTACAATCACCACATCGCCCAACCGGAAACATCGGGTTATTCAGACATGGACTTTTATGCCGTCATCGCCATGGAATACAGCATTCATGCAGTGGATGGCGAATTCCATTTAAATAAAGTATTGGTATAATCATGGAAAAGCCTTTCCTGGAAAACAACATCGGTTTATACATAGACAATTACGAACCTGTAAAAGAGGAGGAAACCGTTTATGGTAGGGATGTGGCCGTGGATGGTTTTTTAAAAGCATTGCTGTTGCATGGCCGCCCGGGCAATTATAATTTTTACCAGACTCATGGCTTATTCAAAGAACATATAAACCACCGCAGCGACCTGCCGGACCTGGCGACAAAAAAGACCGGCGTTACTGCAAGGTTCAGCAACATTGCTGCGCTGAAAAAAGCCGGTGCGCAGTTCACTTTCAGCAACTGGCATGAGCCTGATGGTGATTTCGCCCAGGCCATTGCGTTGCGCGAACGCTACAGCCCGAAAGCCTACCCCATCAGCGCTACTTTTCATGTACTGAGTTACCAATACCTCCTCAACAACTGGTACCTGGAAATGCTGCTGAAAAAAACCTATGCCTATGATACGATCATCTGTACCAGTAGGGCTGCCGAAAAAGCTTTCCGCAATATCCTGGAGCAGGTAAGTGAGGCGATGCAGCAGGAACATGGTGTTAAGCTTCGTTTCGGTGGTAATACCCGCGTTATTCCTTTGGGCGTGGATACGGATCATTTTAAACCACGGGATAAACAGGAACTGCGGCAAATGCTCGAACTTCCACAAGGGGCATTTATATTATTATGGATCGGGCGGATATCGCCGCTCGACAAGGCAGACCTGTTGCCCTTGTTGCTGGTTACCCGCGAACTGGTTAAAGACAACCCAGGAAGGGAAATAAAACTGGTCCTGGGAGGAACAGGCGAAGCTGTTTTTAATACGATCATCGACCAGTGCATCCGTGATTTGGAACTGGAAGAAAATGTGATTACGATCAGGCCTTTGCCGGCATCAAGGGCGCATCTTTATCATGCTGCCGCCGATGTATTCGTTTCCCCGGTGGACAATGTGCAGGAAACATTCGGCATCACGCCCTTGGAAGCGATGGCCTGCGGGCTGCCCCAGGTGGTGTCCGACTGGGATGGTTATCGCGATACGGTAGAGCATGGGAAAACCGGCTTTTTAATACCCACCTATATGGCCGAACTGGACCGTACGATTGCGCTTGGTTCGGGACTGTACGATAATTTTAATTTACTGGATCATTTTCAACTGGCGCAAACGGTTGCCATCGATCTTAACGCTTTCAAAGAGGCGCTGCAAACACTGCTTGATTCACTATCGCTTTGCGCGGAGATGAGCAGGCGGTCGAGGGAACGCGCCCTCGAAATATACGATTGGAAACACATCATCCGTCTACACGAAAATTTGTGGGATGAACAACAACACCAGGCACAACAGCAACCCGTCATTCATACAGCCGGCGACCCTTACAACCTGCCCGCTTTTTACAGGAATTTTCATCATTATGCCTCCTGCAGCATCACCGCTTCTACAAAAATCGAATTGTCGGAAACCGGTCGCCGCTTATTGGATCAGCAGCCTGCACTGTTTTTCCATTATGGAAACTTTATGGAGCTTTCCGTGCCTTTATTGGAACGCATCCTTGCTCAACTGCAAACAATAAAAAAAATGACATTCGGTGAGGTTACAGCACAGGCTGCAACTGCAGGCGATTCCCTGGAAAGCGCCGGCAAACACATTATGTGGCTGTTAAAATACGGTTACCTCCAGGTAAGAGATGGCCAGGCTGTATAGTAAAGGGGCCAGGGTAATTCAGGCAAATCATTAAATACCGTTAATCCCGGTCCGCTTTCGTAATAAATTCAATATTTTCGCGTTAGCAAGGCTGAAATTCTCCTGAATTGATGATGAAACGGGTATCCAAATCTTTTTTCCTCCTTTTACTGGTGTTCGCAACCGGCCAATCCTTTGCGCAGGGCAGTTTCGTGGAATATCAAAAAACCTCCGGCAAAGTAACCGATGTATTCAGGAGACTGGAAGACTCTCTCAAAAAACAGTTTGAAGCTAAAAAACTACCCTGGCCGCCCCAATCCTTGTATATCCGTTCCTTTAAATACGACCGGCAACTGGAAGTGTGGGTAAAAGCCGGCGCGGGCAAACCTTACCAGTTATTCAAAACTTACAAAGTGTGTATGCAGAGCGGTACGATGGGGCCTAAGCGCATGGAAGGAGATTACCAGGTGCCTGAAGGATTTTATTACATCAACGAATTCAATCCCAACAGCAATTATCATTTGTCACTCGGGTTGAATTACCCAAATGCTTCCGATAAAATTTTAAGCGATTCTCTGCGTCCCGGCAGCGCCATTTATATCCACGGCAACTGCGTTTCTACCGGTTGCATTGCCATCAGCGACAGCCCGATCGAAGAACTGTACCTTGTTGCCGCCCTGGTAAAAGCCGCCGGGCAGGATTTTATTCCCGTGCATGTTTTCCCGGTTAAGTACAACGTGCGCAAGTCGTATGAATATTTATCCGAAACCGCCAAAGGAAAAGAAACCCTGCAGAAATTTTCCGCGCGCCT
>Ga0247806_10000751_pt1 | contig 18102 bp, 12 predicted proteins | sample UWRJL059202B1_FD_179935 | JGI IMG/M metagenome (GOLD analysis project Ga0247806, IMG submission 179935) | Plant litter microbial communities from Arlington Agricultural Research Station in Wisconsin, United States - UWRJ-L059-202B-1 | ecosystem: Environmental > Terrestrial > Plant litter >... | reverse complement strand
AAATGACCGAGCCAATAAACAAAACCGGTACCATTAAGATCAGCCAGGAAGCCGCCAACAATTCCAACGCTTTTTACAACTGGTTTGCCAACGGGGAGAAAAAACTGGATGCCGAGACTTCTGTTTTTATCGGCTTCATGCTGAGCCTTGAAATGACGATAACGCCGAAGGATGACGTGGTGAAAATAAGGGTAGACGGGGCTTCCGGTACTGCAGAAGAATTTACAATGATCGATGACAACCATCAATACAGCTTTACAGAAAACGGCGTAACAAAAAAATTGAAAACCCTGTTGCTGAAGAATCAAAGCAATGGTAAAACAGTGACGATCTACAACGAAGGCACACACCCGTTCATCGTAGCCATGAGCATTGGTTTCGAGATCGCATTAAAGTCGGTGAAATAAATTACAGTACCACGCGTAATAACAGGCCATAGCCGGTATCCTCTTTGGGGTTATCGGCTATGTAAATGATGTGCAGTCCCAACGGGCTCCACACTTTAAAAAGATCGCCTTTCTTTCTTTTGGTTAATTGCGTATCGATCTCTTTCAGCATTACGCCCCTCACAAACCAGCCCAGGTCGCCGCCTTTGGCTGAAGATTCATGATCAGAACTGTAAGTACTTGCCTGGTCGGCAAAATTGGCCCTGCCCGATTGAATGCGGCTGATGATGCTGTCGGCCAAACCGGTTGCAAATTTCGGCGTAAAAACAGCTGTATCCAGCAGGATGTGTTTTACATGGTAGAATGTAGAAGGGGCTTTGGCGAGGATCTTTACCAGGATATTCTCTTTAGGGAACGGGCCGTATGTTTTGCCGAGTTTTCCCCTGTAGGCCAGGCTGTCTGCTTTACCCAAAAAATTCATCGTGCTGATCACCGAAACGGAATCTATGAAATACTTTTTCTTCAGCCTGTATTTTACATAACCGATCGGGTCGCGCGTCGTGTCCAGGTCTTTTTTCATTTGCGCGATGGAAAGTTTTTGGCTTTGCGCCTGCGTTATAAAAAAGATGGCAAAGAAAACGAAAAGGATCTTTTTCAAAATAGTTGTAATTCGTAATTATAGAGCCGTTGGCCAGGAGACCACACGGTGGAAGTTCGTAAGTCATTCGTAATTATAAAGCCGTTGGTCAAAGACCAGCGGCGGCATTCTATTTAAGCGCAAACAAAACCTTTACTTCAAAGCGCAATCTCATGCTGCGGTAATCAACACCGTCGTTGTCGTTTTTATAGGAATCTTTAGACAATGAATTACTGTAAATAGCCTGAGAACTCAAATTGCGAATCCTCGCATCGGATGCTGCATATTCTTCGGGCTCAACAATGGTGATGGCTTCGCCGATCTTTTCATTCACGGATTCAGATAAGTAAACCGCTTTGTCTCTGGCCGCCTTCACCGCCATGATCTTCAATTGCTTCCTGTACTCTGAAATGTTGCTGTGCGAAACCCTTGCCACCTGGAAGGTTTCGGTCGCTTCGTCATCCAGCTTGTCCACGAGTTCGTCGATCTTTTTCGTATTGTTGAATTTTACCTGGTAGGTGATCGAAGCCAGCAGGTCGGGGTCTTTCTTTCTCCGCCTGAAAATAGAAGGCAGGTTATAGCCTTCATACGAATTAACGGAGATGTTACTGTCGGGGATACCTGCAGCGCGGCAATTGGCAAGAAAGTCGTTCTTTATCTTTTCCAATTCTGTTTTGTTCTCGCCTTTCTTTTTGTATTCACGCAAGGTGATCAGGACATAAATCTCATTGGGGATCAGGTTCATTTCGGCACTGCCGGTAACGGTAATGGTGCGCGGGTAAGGATAGCAGCCCGGCTGTGTGCCCTGTGCAAATGCATGACCGGCGTACAACGCGATCAGCATAAATAGTATTATTTTTTTCATAGCTGTAATTTTTGAATGAACAAGAAAAGTATAAGATAAGATGTTTTTAAAACAAGCGCGTGCGCTGGATATTACGATAACAATTTTTTAGCTACCGCTTTCACTTCCTTCTTCATGTCATCCAGTTCTTTCAACTGCTGTTGAATAAACCCGTTGTCTTCCAGCCGGCCAATCACTTTGTTCATTTCTTCGTTGGTATCATACACCATTTTACGGAAAGCATTTTTATAGTCCTTCGCCCTTGAATCCAGGATGCCCTTGCTCATCCAGGCTTTGGTGTTGATGGCTTTTTCCAAAAGTTCCTTAAAGAGGGCAGGGGTGAATTGTTTGCCGGTGATATTCAATATTTCGAGCAGCGAGGTATACGCATGGCTTAATTTATTGTCTCCGTAATCATCGCCCTGCTGGCGGTAAAAGGCATGTACTTCGTCCCAGGTTTTTACCTTGTCGGATTTAATATGCCTTTTCAGTTTTTCCACCTCATTTTTTTGAACCAGTTGTCCACCCACGTTCAGCCATTCGCTGCGTTGTAATTTTGAAGGCAGGCTTTTCTTTACCGCTTCAAAACCGGCGTACTTCTTTTTTTGCAATTCCCTGAACAGCTGCAGCGTGCCATAATATTGTATGAGTTCCTGGAAAATGTTGATGGCCTGCGGTACTTTCAGCAATTCGATTTCCCGGTCGGAGTTTTCCCATCCGCTGATCTTCGCCGTACCATCCGCAGCAGGTTTTAAAGACCGCATGATGCGCAGCGCGTCGAACATTTCATTGATGGTATCAGGCGCTAAAAAATCATATTCGATGTATTGTATTTTTTCCGTGCGCCGGTCGCGGTCCACATATTTCCACGCGTTCCTTGCCAGCGCATACATATTGTACATAAACCAGTAACCCGGCATCAATACCAGTTTGTTGCTGCTCACATCGTTGCTCACCAGGCTGAAAGGGATGGGAATATTCAATTCTGCAGGGAAATCACCCTTGGCAATAATCGTAAAAGAAGCAAACTTTGAATTGTGCTTGAGGCTCACGCAAAGTCCCGGCCAGAAGCCGCGCCCCGCAACGATTTCGCCGTCCGGGCTTCGACTGTTGTGATTACTGCCGATGGTTGCGCCGGCAGCCATATTGCTTTGCCCCATCACCACGGCCGCACACAAAAACGAATTATTATGATGCTGCTCGTGTGCCGGGAAGATAAGCGAGTTCAGTACTTCGCAACAGGAAATGGTAGAGTTGTTGCCCAGGTAAGAGTTGATCAGCCGCGCACCGTATTTCAATTGCGAATGCGAAGCCATTACAAAACGTACCGCCTTCACGCCGTAAAAAATGCGGCAGCCATAACCCACGATGCCATTCACCAGTTCGCAACCTTCACCAATCTGCGAAGTCCGGTTTTCATCGCTGTTCACGGTAAGGTTCTTTAATTTATTGGCGCCTTTGAAATAAGCATCGGTACCTACCCACACGTCTTTAATGATCTTGCAATTCTTGATCACGGTGCGGTCGCCTACCTGCCCGTAATAACCCCGCTTGCTGTCGAATTTTTTATCGGTGAGCGCTTTGAATTTATCCATCAGTTCCAGGTCGTCGCGGTACTTGCTCCACAACCAGGCATCGCCGGGCAGCATGCCGTTGAAGGGCAATACGCTGCGGCCGCCGTTCTCATTGCAGAGTTCCATCCAGGTGCGGATCTTTTCATCTTCGCCGTCTTTCAACACGCCATTGCCGAAGCGGGCGTTGTTGGTAGAAGCCAGTTCGTTCACGTTGGCGATCATTACTTCATTCCCTAAAATATAATGGCTTAAATAATTTACGTTGTCGATGCACACGTTGTTGCCAAAATCGCAACTGATGATGGTGCTGTTGTACAGGCCCACCGGCATTTTAAAATCATGAAATTCAAGGTACAAAGGTTCGAGCCGACCGATGCGCACCAGTCCATAAAAAGTACAGTTCTTCACCAGTTCGGGATTAAAAGGGCTGATCACCTTGATCATGTCCCAGTCATCCGATGTGTTGCGGTTCCTTACCAGCACAGCGATCTCCGAAGCCGTCAGCTTGCGGTAATTCGCGTTCGTTGTCGACTGCTGGTTGCGGAGATAATATTCGTCTTTCCCCTTCGGGAGGTATTTCGGATCAACGAAATGATAACCCAACTCCTCCACTTTATGTTTATGAATGATGTTCATGATGTACGAGTTATTAGTTGGCAGTGGGCAGTTTGCAGTTGGCATATCCAGAATCCAGAATCCAGAATCCAGAATCCAGTATCCAGTATCCAGTATCAAATATCCAGCATCCACCCTTACTCCACCGTCACGCTCTTCGCCAGGTTCCGCGGCTTGTCCACATCCACACCTTTTGCGATGCCCACATAATAAGACAACAACTGCAGCGGTATGCAACTCAGCAGCGGCGCAATCAGTTCATCCGCCGGCGGTACGTAAAATACATCGTCCGCCAGGCCGGGGATCACTTCGTCACCTTCGGTAATAATCGCGATCACCTTGCCTTTGCGGGCCTTGATCTCCTGTATATTGCTCACGATCTTTTCATGGTACGAATCTTTGGTCGCCACAAAAACAACCGGCAGGTTTTCGTCTACCAGGGCAATTGGACCGTGTTTCATTTCCGCCGCGGGATAACCTTCGGCGTGTATGTAAGAGATTTCTTTCAGCTTCAGCGCACCTTCCAGCGCGATGGGGAAGTTATAGCCCCTGCCCAGGAACAAGGCATTGGGTGCATCCTTGTATTTTTCAGCGATCGCTTTAATGCGGTCTGCATCCTTCAGCAAAGCCGCTACTTTTTCCGGCACTTCTTCCAGTTCCACCATCAGCTTGGTATAGCGTTCGTCGGAAATAGTGCCTTTTGCTTTCGCTATTTTCAACGCGATCATGTTCAGCACCGCCAGTTGACCGGTAAATGCCTTGGTAGAAGCAACGCCTATCTCCGGACCGGCATGCGTGTAAGCGCCACCGTTACTGATGCGCGCAATGGATGAACCCACCACGTTCACAATGCCGAAGATCACGGCGCCGTTTTCCTTGGCTCTCTCAATGGCCACCAGCGTATCGGCCGTTTCGCCGCTTTGCGAGATCGCGATGATCACGTCGCCCTTGTTCACGATGGGATTGCGGTACCGGAATTCCGACGCGTATTCCACTTCCACGGGTATGCGGCAAAGTTCTTCGATCACGTATTCGGCCACCAGCCCGGCGTGCCAGCTGGTACCACAAGCGATGATGATGATGCGGTTCGCCGATTTCAAAGCTTCCATATTGTCTTCCACACCCTTCATCGTAATGGTGCCCGCGTTAGCGTCTAACCGGCCCCGTAAGCAATCGTGGATCGTACTGGGTTGCTCGAAAATTTCCTTCAGCATGAAATGGTCGTAGCCGCCCTTTTCAATCGCCGCCAGTTCCATGTCCAGCTTGGTGATGAACGGGGTGATCTTTTCATTGCCCAGGTTCTTCAGTACCAGTTCGTCCGGCTTTACGATCGCCAGTTCATAATCATTTACATATACCACTTCCTTGGTGTATTCCAGCATGGGAGAGGCGTCGGAGCCGAGAAAATGTTCGCCCTTGCCCACACCGATCACCAGCGGACTTCCTTTTCTTGCCGCAATGATGGTTTGCGGGTCGTCTTCATCGATCAGCAAAATGCAGTACGCACCCGTGATCCTTTTCAATGCCACCCTTACCGCTTCTTCCAGATCGCAGTCGTTGTTCTTTTTAATGTCTTCAATGAAATTCAGCAACACTTCCGTATCCGTTTCACTCGTAAATTCGTAGCCCTTGTTCAGCAGTTCTTTTTTCAACTGCGCATAGTTTTCAATGATGCCGTTGTGAATCATCGCGATCCTGCCGCTGGCGCTCGTATGCGGGTGCGCGTTGCGGTCGCTCGGTTCGCCGTGCGTAGCCCAGCGCGTATGCCCGATGCCGGTGTGACCGCTCAGGTCTTTACCGATGATGTTATTTTCCAGGTCGGCCACGCGGCCTTTCTTTTTGTACACTTTCAGGCCGCTGTTCAGCAGCGCCACGCCCGTGCTGTCGTAGCCACGGTATTCCAGCCTTTTCAACCCGGTGATCACGATCGGGTAAGCTTCCCGCGGGCCGGTATAACCAACAATTCCACACATAATTTTTTCTTTTATTTTTATTGACCGGCTTTTGCAGCAAGTTTCAGCTTCAAGGGCGTCGCACTCTTGTACAGCAGTACCTTATTGAGCGGGACTGCATGCCCGGTTTTAGTTTTTAATGCCGCAAAATAGGCAAAAAACACAGCCGTTTAAACAATTTATAGCCAAAGTTTCAGTCGTTTAACAATGAATAACTAATTTGGGCATCAAAGCCCGCTTATGAAAGGAATACTGTTGTTGATCACGCTCTTTACCGGTATAGCATTGAATGCCCAAACCGCGCTGCTGAAAAGCAAAACCACCATCTACCTGGTGCGCCACGCCGAAAAAGAAAAGGACAAAGACCCGCTCCTCACCACCGCCGGCAAAGAACGCGCGGGCGACCTCTACCGCACCCTCGCAAAAAAGAAAATCAGCCGCATTTATACCACGCCGTACCGCCGCACCATCATGACGGGCGACAGCCTCCGTGTTTACCAGGGCATCGATACCGTGCGCTATGCAGCCGATACCTTAAGCGAAAGCCTGCCAAATATGATCGTTGAAAAGAACGACCTGGGCAAACCGATCCTCGTGGTTGGCCACAGCAATACCGTTCCGGCGCTCATCCGTAAACTCGGCATAAAAGATTATGCAGTGAAAGAACTACCCGAAACGGAGTTCGATAATTTATTCGTGATCACTTATAAAAGGGGGAAGGCAAAGCTGAAGGTTTATAAGTATGGGAAGTGACCCCTCATCCCCAACCCTTCTTCCCAAGGGCGAAGGGAGTTAGCAACATTTAGTTTTATTAATAGTCTGAACTGTGATTAACCGTGATTAAAAGATTTACCTGGTGGAAGTCTTACAATGGTTGAAGATTTTATAAAAACTAACAGCTAAAATTTCTAAACGCCTTTAGGTCTCAACTACGTTCAGCACCTTGCTCAGCCGTTGGTCGAAGACCAGGCGGCGTCAGCGTTTATCTAAACCTCCTCCCATTGAGACATTTTCACATTTTCAAATTTGCTCATTCCTTCAGCGTCCTTTCAAACAATTTAAAGATCCTCTTATACTCATCCGTCCAGCTGCTCGGTTCTACAAAGCCGTGATCTTCCATCGGGTAGGCGGCGAGTTCCCAGTTGTCTTTGCCCAGTTCGATGAGGCGTTGCTGCAGTTTCACCACGTCCTGGAAATGCACGTTCACGTCCACCATGCCGTGCAACATCAGCAGGTTGTTCTTTAAACCTCCGGCGTGGTATAAGGGAGAGCTTTTATAATATGCAATGCTGTCTGTAGCCGGTTCATTTAAAATATTGGACGTATAGCCATGGTTGTAATTGGCCCAGTCGGTAACCGGCCGTAACGCAGCACCCGCCTTGAATACATCGGGTGTGGTGAACAAGCCCATCAATGTAATAAAGCCGCCATAAGAACCACCGTACACGCCTACACGCTTTGGATCAACGCCGAAACGTTGTACGAGGTAACCTGCTGCATCCACGTTGTCGGTGAGGTCTTTGCCACCCATGAAGCGGTAAATGCCCGTCCTCCAGTCGCGGCCATAACCTGCACTGCCGCGGTAGTCGATATCCATCACATAATAACCGTTATCTGCCAGTAAATTGTGGAACATGTATTCCCTGAAATAACTGCTCCACCATTTGTGCGCATTCTGCAAATAACCGGCGCCATGTACGAAGATCACGGCCGGTTTTTTAGGATCGGGATTGGCCGGGGCATACACGCGTGCCCAAACGGCAGCACCATCCCGCGCGGTAAAGGAAACAAGTTCTGGTTCGCGCCAGGAATAGCTTTTAAATTCTTCGCTTTGTGCACGGGTTGTTATTGGTTCCGCTTTGGCTGAAGCTTTGTTTTCCTGCAGGTACAATTCCCAGGGCTGGTTGGAAGCGGAATATAAAAAGGCGATCCATTTTTCATCCGGCGAAAGGGAAACCGTGTTGGCGCCGGTGAGCGCCGTAATCCTTTCGGCCTTACCACCGGTTACGGGCAAACGATAAAATTGTTTTTCACCCGGGTGCGCTTCGTTGGTCGTAAGGTAAAAATATTTACGATCTGTGCCCAGGTCCGCGTTCTGCACTTCATATTTACCGGAAGTGAGCGCTTTCTTTTCGTTGTTGAGTGCATCAAAGGTATAGAGGTGCGAATAACCCGTAGCTTCCGACTGGTACCAGAAAACATGGTCATTGATCCAGCCGGTGCTGTTGCCAAAAGGGGAAATGCCGGGACCGCCGATCCAGGCTTCGTCGCGCTGCCGGTCGAGCAGGCTCAGTTTGCGCGTGGCGGTATCCCATAGCATCAGCCAGCGGTCTTTGTTGTCCTGCGAAAAAATATCGAGCACTACGTATTTACCGTTGGGCGACCAGCTGGTATTGGCGATGTCTACCGCGCGGTCGGCACTGTCCTTCTTCCTTTTCTCCCATTGCTTCGGGTAATCCTTTACATAATCCGGCAGGTCTTTGATGCCGGGGAGGCTGTTCGTCTTCACCGGCCAAACGGTATCGCGTACGCGGTCATACATAAAAAATTCGGAGTTGCCTTGCTGTTCGCCTACCTTGGTGCGGGTGGGAATATCGGTGGTGAAGCCGCTCTCCGTAACATAGGAAGGCACGATCGTGGTTTTGTTGCCGGTGGCTGCTTTGAAAAGGCGGTAGCTGATGAAACGGCCATCGGGACTGATGTTGAGCGATTGCAGGGCTTTATCGTCAATGTTGATCTTTCTCAACTCTTCTTTCTTCGGTAGCGACTTCGTGTAGGCCTCCGCGTTATCTCTTTTTTCTTTCCTCGATCTCAGTACTTCAAAATAGGTAAGCTGGTCGTTTTTCAACCACTGTTCCTGTGTAGTGGAACCTTCTTTTTTCGCGGGCGGATTGTTACCGATCTGCAGATTGGTGAGTTGCAGGGTTTCGCCGGTGGCGATGTCCCAGGCATACAGGTTCTGGCCGCGGGTGTATACGATTTTCAAGTCGTTGAAAGAAAATTGCGGGTTGTTTTCCGGCTCTGCTGTTTGAACAATTCTTTTTGTCTTCCCCGTTTTCACCAATGTATAAAACAGGTCACCGTCTTTGCTGTAGGTAAAAGCGCTGCGGTCTTTGTTGTACACGACCCTGTTGGCCGTCAGCAGGTTTTGCTTTTGTTCGATACTTGCTTTGCGGGGCGTCCTGTCAGTTTTGCTGATGAAGTACAGCGAGTCGGATGCGACTTTATCCGGGTTCCAGTTAAAGAACAACAGGTTTCCATCTACGCTCCACACCGGGTTCGATGGGGAAGTGCCTATCCATTTTGGATCGCGCATGATCTTGTCAACAGTCAGTTTATCCAGTTTTTGCGCGGAGGTAGCAACTGCGATGAGCAGGAAGAGGGGGAGGAGTGTTTTTTTCATAAACTGTCTGAACTGTGATTTTGAATGATTATTGTATGGCCCTTCATCCCAACCCTTCTCCCCAGGAGGGGAGAAGGGGAGCCAGGAACATTGCGTTTCAACTACGTTCAATATCCCGTTAATACCCATTGGTCAACGACCATATGTCGGCGGCATAATCTAAACCTGCTAACCCTCTAAACTTTTAAACCCTCCCTACAAAAGTATTCCCTGCAAAAACAAATACGCCACCGAGAAGTAGATCACGATGCCCGTAACATCCACCAGCGTAGCCACGAAGGGCGCGGAAGAAGTTGCAGGATCGAGTTTCAGTCTTTTAAGGAAGATGGGCAGCATGGAGCCGGCCAGCGTACCCCACAGCACAACGCCCAGCACCGAAACGCCGGTTACCATCGCGAGTAAAAAAGTATGGGTGCCGTACAGCCTGGGTTCAATATAACTCCACAGGTAGGTACGGCCAAAGCCAACAACGCCCAGTATACCGCCGAGTACGATGCCGCTTTTTAATTCACGCCGGAAAATTTCCCACCAGTCGGCGATCGTGATCTCCACTTTGGCCATCGCCTGTATGATGAGCGTGGAAGCCTGGCTGCCACTGTTGCCGCCGCTGGAAATGATGAGTGGCACCAGCATGTTCAACACCAAAACTTTCTTGATCTCATCTTCAAAAAAACTCATGGCGCTGGCGGTGAACAATTCACCCACGAATAAAATGATGAGCCAGGGGGCGCGCTTGCTGATGAGTTTCCAAAAAGGCATTTCCAGGTAAGGTTCGTCCAGGGCTTCGGTGCCACCGATCTTCTGGATGTCTTCACTGTATTCTTCTTCGGCTACCCAAAGGATATCGTCGATGGTTACGATGCCGAGTAAGATATTGTTGTTGTCGGTTACGGGCAGGGCTACCCGGTTGTTCATTTTAAATACTTCGCTGGCCATTTCCTGGTCGTCGTTCACCTTTAATGCAATGAAGCGGCCATCCATGATCTCGTTCACTTTTTTTTCGGGTGCGGCCAGTATAAATTCACGGATGCGGATGTCGTCGAGCAGTTCGCCCTTGTCGTTGATCACGTAAATAACGTCGATGGTTTCGCTGCCGCGGGCGTGTTTGCGGATGGTTTCAAAAACCTCGGTTACGGTATTTTCCTCATACACATATACATAGTCGGGCGTCATGATGCGGCCCATGCTGTTCTCGGGGTAACCGAGCAGTTCCAGTGTATCGCGGCGTTCTTCCGGGTCGAGGGTTTTAATGAGATCGCGTACAATGCTTACCGGTAGTTCCTCCAGGAAGGCCACGCGGTCATCGGCCGGCAGTTCGTTCAGCAGTTCGGTGGTTTTAAAAGCGGGCAGGTCCTTGATGATGCGTTTCTGCGTAGGCAGTTCCAGTATCTTGAAAACACTGGCGGCGCGGTGAATGGAAATGTGCGATATGATCTGGCATTCGTATTCCTCGTTGTCGTAAATGAGGTTGGCCACATCACTGATGTTCTGGTGGTTCAGGAATTCCTGGATCTGGAGCTTGTCTTCCGAAGCGATCACTTCTTCAAACTGCTGTTGTATCGATATTTCTTCCAGCTCCAACGACATCGGTTCTTTATATTATTTTCGTATGGTGTAACGCAATTTACTTCATTGATTTAATATGCCCCTATGCTGATGCCTTATTTATTTATCGATGCAACGGAGAACAAGGGCCGGGGTGTTTTTACCAACGAACCCATACCCGAAGGCACCATCGTGGAGGCATCGCCCGTGATCATCATGGAGAAGGCCGACCGGCAGCACCTGGATAAGACTTTGCTGCACGATTATATTTTTGAATGGGGAGAACCGGCGGATAAATGCTGCATGGCCCTTGGATGGATCCCTATTTACAACCACAGCTACGCAAGCAACTGCGATTACATCATGGATTATGAAGCCGATGCTATTCTGATAAAAACCATGCGGGATATCGAAGCAGGAGAGGAACTGACCATTAATTATAATGGTGCGTGGAATGATGAAACCAAAGTGTGGTTCGAAACGAAGTAAGGTATGGATGTAAGAAGGGAGATTTAAGATGGAAGATTTCTGCAGGTAGTTAGTTTACTCCAAAAATCTTCCATCTTAAATCTTACGTCTACAATCTTATTTGGGTTGCTCGATCAGTTGAATCTCCGCCATCACTTTCACATCATCGCCCAGCATTACGCCACCGGCTTCGGTTACGCCATGCCAGCTCAGTCCAAAATCCTTGCGGTTGATCTTGCCGTTGATGGTGAAACCCGCTTTGGTATTGCCGTACGCATCCTGCACCACGCCGCCGAACTCTACGCTCAACTGTATGCTTTTCGTAATGTCGCGGATCGTCAGGTCGCCGAACAGGTCGTAAGAACCGTCGTTGTCAACGTTCTTCACGCCCGTCGTTTCAAATTTAATCTGCGGGTATTTTTCCGCATCGAAAAAATCAGCAGCCTTTAAATGACCGTCGCGTTGTTCATTGCCGGTATCGATGGAATCCACGTCAGCGGTAAAGCTGATCTTCGACCGCATGAAATCCTCATCTTCCGTTTGTACCGTGGCACTGAAGATGTTGAAGCTGCCGGTTACGTTGGTGATCATCAAATGCCTGATCTTGAATTGTACTTCGCTGTGAGAGGGGTCGATGACCCAGTTCCTGGTTGCCATATAGATTAATTTTAATGCAAGGTAAAGATTAATGTTTAAACACCAAATTTTAATTAATGACCAATTACCAATGACTAATTGCTTTTGAATCCTGGTAATTCCCGGGTACTGCTACATAGTAATTGGTCATTAGTCATTAGTAATTAAAGCGTAGGAAGTTGTATCATAAACGTGCTGCCTTTCCCCGGTTCGCTGGTGATCATCAGTTGCCCGCGGATCTTTTCCAGCAATTCCTTCACCAAAAACATGCCCATGCCGCTGCCTTTTTCGCCCTGCGTGCCGTGGGTGCTGCCGCTTTGGTTGTTTTGGATGGAATCGATCTGTTCGGGCGACATGCCGATGCCTTCGTCCTTCACGGAGATCTCGATATGGTTACCTTTCTTTTCCACGGTTATGTAAATGTTTTTCCCTTCGGGGCTGTACTTGATGGCGTTGGTAAGCAGGTTGCGCAGCGCAATGGAGATGATGTTGTGGTCGCCGGGCGCGGCAACGTCTTCCAGTTGTTTATGTATGCTGATCTGTTTCTGCATTGCCTGCGCGTTCACGTTGTGTTCCACGTCCAGCACGCAATCTGTTAAATCAACCGGCCGGATGGGAATCGCGGAATTCTTGATCTGCATATTGGCCCAGGCCAGCAGGTTGTCCAGCATGTCGCTGGTTTGCGCCACGGCCTGCAGGGTTTGCGTTTTAAATTCCTGTTTCCTTTCATCGCTGATGTTGGGCGTATCGGTAAGGGAAAGGTAGGAGCGGAGCGTTACCAGCGGGTTGCGCAGGTCATGACTGATGATGCTGAACAACCTGTCCTTTACATGGTTCAGTTTCTCCAGTTCGTCGCGCTGGCGGTTGATCTCTGCATTCTTTTCTTCCAGCAACTGGTTCTTCTTTTTAATGCGCGAGTAAAAGATAACAAGCGCCGACAATACCAGTGCCGCTGCAATGGCGAGGATGATGAACAGGTTGCGCTGGTTGCGTTGCTTTTCCACTTCCGCTTTTTGCGCTATGATCACGCCGTTCTTTTGTTCCAGGTGGTAATCGGCTTCCAGCTCGGTGAGTTGATTCTTACTGTCGGCCGTAAACATGCTGTCTTTAAGGTTGTAATATTTTTTCAGGTATTCATTTTCCGAGCGGTAATCTTTTGCAGCGTCGTACATGTCGGCCAGGTTGCGGTAATTCTCCATTTCTATGTACCGTGCCCCGCTTTGCCGGGCATAGCCGATGCTCTTGTCGAAGTATGCTTTGGCGCTTGCATAGTTGCCGGCCTGCGCATGGGTAGCGGCAAAATTGTTGTAAAGGCTGGCGTAATAATCAGGTGGAACATCCCTGTGCTCATAGATCTTTTTTGCACTGTCGAACCAGCGGAGCGCTTCCGTGGTATTGTTTTTATGTTTCCAGGTAAGCCCGATGTTGGAATACAGGTTGGCAATGGCGAAAGGATCTTCTTCGGCGTTGATCATCTTTAATGCCTTGTCGAAATAGCTGAGGGCAACATCGTATTGTTTTAATACATAGGATTGAATACCCCGCTCGGTGTATATGGAAGAAATCTGTATGCTGTCGCCATGCGCTTCGCCCAGTGTTTGCGCACGGGTATAATACTCGTCCATTTTTGCAGTATTCTTTGCCTGCTGGTACACATTGCCTACAGACAACAGTGCATTGCCCAGCCTGAACGTGTCTTTCAGTTCTTCATAGATCCGTACCGACTGCAGGTAATTGTCGAGCGATTTGTCGAATTCACCGCGCATCCGCCAGGCATAGCCAATGCTGTATAAAAAATTGGCGGCGGCTACTTTTTTGTTCGCCGCTTTGGCATGGGTGTATCCTTTTTCATAATAGGTAATCGCTTTACCGGGATTATTGTCGACGTACAGGTCGCCGAGCATACGGTAAGCTTTCACCAGCACGGTATCGGCCGAATTGGTTTCAACAACTTTTAAAAGACTGTCGATCTCGTTTTTTTGTGCTGCCGCTTTTTCGCTGGCAAAAAGAAATAGCAAGGCTATGATGAGTTCACGCATCGGGGGTTAAATTAAAGTAGGGTTATGATGAAAAATCTATATAAAACGTTTGATGGCGTTGTTGCCAAGTACGCCCTGCATCACGGCTTCCGTATAGGTTTTGCCGATGTGCAACTGCATCTTATCGAGTTGTATGGTATTACTGTCGATGGCGGTTATCTTTTGTTTGTTTACCATGTAGGTGCGCGATATGCGGATGAACAGCGTGGCGGGCAACTGCTGCTCCAGGTTCTTAAGGCTTACCAGCGCAATTTTTTTATCGCCGTTCTGTAAAAATATATTGACAAAATCGCCCAGCGATTCGATGTACAACACATCGGCATGGTTGATCTTGACGAATGCATTTTTATCCTTGATAAAAAAAGAATCATCGGCCGATGGCTGAAAGGCTTCCTGTGCGGGAATGGATTGCTTCATTTCTATCAGCATCCTGGCCTTGTCGATCGCCCGCATCAGCCTCGAAGGTGCTACCGGTTTTACGAGGTAATCGATTGCATCCACTTCAAAAGCGTCTGCCGCATAACTTGCATGGGCGCTGATGAATATAATCAAAGGCAACTGGGTAAGACTTCTTGCCAGTTCGATGCCTGTTAAGCCCGGCATCTCCACATCCAGTATTAATAAATCAGGAAACTGTTCCCGGAGTTTTGTATTGGCTTCAATGGCGTTCGCACACACCGCGATACATTGCAGGTTGGGCACTAACTGTAACTGTTGCACCGTCAGTTCGCGGTACACGTCATCGTCATCTGCCAGAATATAGGTTATGGGCCGTTGCATGTTAAAGGATTGTAAATCTACTTCATTTAAACTAACCGGGAAAGTTATGCTTTGGCAAATTTCAGGCCGCGGGTTTTCAAATCATCTACCCGTTGTCGTCGTTCATCTATTTATGTTGGCAATTTATCTACTATGCCTTTCCACAGGTTTCAATTATGGGTATGTTTGCCACGGTTTTTCATAGGATATTGGATTTTAAAACGGGGCCGAATTTCAATTCAAGCCCCCTTATTTTAACTTCTTTTCTTAACGGATACTACATATATCTTTTATATAAATTCTTCTGCCCTTACCTAAACACACGTCCTGCTGCAATTCATTGCAGTGGGATTTTTTTATCTACGAAACCCGTCCCTTCGTCTACTTCCTTTTCACGGGGTTTAAACATGTGTTAGTTTCGCCACGGTTTTTCATAGGATATTGGATTTTAAACGGGGTAGAATTTTCATTCAGGCCCCCTTTTTTTAAATGTAAAGATTGTAGAAGTAAGATTGAAGATTTTCTTTAATTCAATGCCCTTTGTGAATTTCTCAATCGCTCCTGTTATATTTCGATTCTTCAAGCATGCCTTAAATAGAAAGTCCCGCGGTTTTTGCGGGACTTTTACTTTTATAGAGGGAACTTTTTATTTATTGCTGGGCGGCAAACTCGCGGCGGATGATGTTGAGGGCGCCACCTGCCTTGAACCATTCTATCTGCTGGTCGTTGTAGGTGTGGTTGGCCTGTATCACATCCGAGGTGCCATCCGCATGATGCAGGAAAAGTGCAAGCGCCTTGTTGGGCGTAAACTCGGTAAGGCCCATGATGTCGATCGTATCGTCTTCCCTGATCTTATCGTAATCTTCCTTCACCGCAAAGGTCAATGCCAGCATACCCTGTTTCTTCAGATTCGTTTCGTGGATACGGGCAAAGCTTTTCACCAGTACTGCGCGTACGCCCAGGTGGCGGGGTTCCATCGCCGCGTGTTCGCGTGACGATCCTTCGCCATAGTTTTCGTCGCCCACTACGATCGTACCAATGCCGGCGGCTTTGTACGCGCGCTGCGTAGCAGGAACGGCACCGTATTCGCCGGTGAGTTGGTTCTTTACCGAATCGGTTTTTTCATTGAAGAAGTTCAATGCACCGATGAGCATATTGTTGCTGATGTTGTCGAGGTGACCGCGGAACTTCAACCAGGGGCCGGCCATGCTGATGTGATCCGTGGTACATTTCCCCTTGGCTTTAATGAGCAGGCGTAATCCTTTCAGATCGGTACCTTCCCAGGCAGCAAACGGGTCGAGCAATTGCAGGCGTTTGCTTTCCGGCGAAACGAGTACCTGTACGCCACTGCCATCTTCGGCGGGTTTTTGATAACCGGCATCTTCTACGGCAAAACCTCTTGGCGGTAATTCGTAGCCGGAAGGCGGATCGAGTTTTACGGCCTCGCCTTTATCATTGATCAATGTATCCGTCAGTGGATTAAAATTAAGGTCGCCCGCAATGGCCATGGCCGTTACAATTTCGGGACTGCCTACAAACGCGAAAGTATTGGGATTGCCGTCGGCCCTTTTGGCAAAGTTGCGGTTAAAGGAATGCACGATGGTATTCTTTTCTGCTTTTTCTGCACCCACGCGTGCCCACATACCGATGCAGGGTCCGCAGGCATTGGCGAATACGGTGGCGCCGATCTTGTCGAACACGCCGAGGAAACCGTCGCGCTCGATGGTATAACGTACCTGCTCGCTGCCGGGGGTAATGGTGAATTCCGATTTTAAGGTCAGGCCTTTGTCCGACACCTGTTGTGCCAGGCTTACGGCGCGGCTGATGTCTTCATAAGAAGAATTGGTGCAACTGCCGATCAGTCCCACTTCAATCTTCGTGGGCCAGCCATTGGCGGCGGCGGCTTCCTTCATTTTTGAAATGGGTGTTGCCAGATCGGGTGTGAAAGGACCGTTCAGATGCGGTTCCAGTTCGCTGAGGTTGATCTCAATTACCTGGTCGAAATATTGTTCGGGGTTGGCGTATACTTCTTCATCGCCGGTTAAATGTTCTTTGATGGCATCGGCCAGGTTGGCGATCTCTTCGCGGCCGGTGGCTTTCAGGTAGCGGCTCATGCTTTCGTCGTAACCGAAGGTAGAAGTGGTGGCGCCGATCTCCGCGCCCATGTTACAGATCGTTCCTTTACCGGTACAACTCATGCTGGTAGCGCCTTCGCCGAAATATTCCACTACGGCGCCGGTGCCGCCTTTTACGGTGAGGATGCCGGCTACTTTCAGGATCACGTCCTTCGGGGCCGTCCAGCCATTCAGCTTGCCCGTTAGTTTTACGCCAATTAGTTTCGGCATTTTCAGTTCCCAGGGCAGTCCGGCCATTACGTCGCAGGCATCGGCGCCGCCAACACCAATGGCGATCATGCCGAGTCCGCCCGCATTCACGGTATGACTATCGGTACCGATCATCATGCCGCCGGGGAAGGCGTAGTTTTCGAGCACTACCTGGTGAATGATGCCGGCGCCGGGTTTCCAGAAACCGATGCCGTATTTATTGGATACCGATGCGAGGAAGTCGTATACTTCACTGCTTTCGTGTACCGCGCGGTCCAGGTCCGTTTTGCTGTCCACTTTCGCTTCAATCAGGTGATCGCAATGCACTGTAGAAGGCACCGCTACCTTGGTTCTGCCGCTTTGCATGAACTGGAGAAGCGCCATCTGCGCGGTGGCATCCTGCATGGCCACGCGATCGGGTGCAAAATCCACGTAATCCTTACCCCGGTCGTACGCTGTGGTGGCGTCGCCCTTCCACAGGTGCGCATATAATATTTTTTCAGTAAGGGTCAGGGATTTCCCGGTAACCTGTCTTGCGGTTGCGATACGGCTGGCAAAACCATCGTAAAGCTTTTTGATCATGTCGATATCGAAAGCCATAGTGAGAATTTCGTTTAGGAATGCTGCGAAATTACTGAAAAAGAGGGAGGTAAAAAAGGGGAATTGGGTGAATGTGCTAATTAGCTAATAGGCTGATGTGCTGATTTTTCCAGGGCGACCAGTATTCTTTCAATAAGGCACTTAACCATTTCTAATTTGTCTCCGTCCCGGTTCTTGACTCATGAACCGAAATATATATTTAACCGGGAAGATATGAAGACGGTAAGTTATTTGCTTCGCGAATTTTATTAGCCGGGAAGGCGGGAAGTCGTTTTAAAGTTTTTTGCAATCATAATTATATATACGTTGCTTATAAAAGA
>Ga0247806_10000750_pt1 | contig 18114 bp, 15 predicted proteins | sample UWRJL059202B1_FD_179935 | JGI IMG/M metagenome (GOLD analysis project Ga0247806, IMG submission 179935) | Plant litter microbial communities from Arlington Agricultural Research Station in Wisconsin, United States - UWRJ-L059-202B-1 | ecosystem: Environmental > Terrestrial > Plant litter >... | reverse complement strand
CGAGAGCGAACCTAAGGTAGCCTGTGGCGACAACTGCACCGAAGAGCAGCACGCACAGAACCGTAGGAGTGAGTTCCTTATCGTGAAGAAATAAGCTTCAATAAAAAAAGGCAATAAGCAATTTTCAACAGGCAAATACTTAAAGCTAAAAAACAAACCAAATACAATGAAAAACGGCTCCAGCGATGGGGCCGCTTTTTTTATGCTTTTTTGCCACGAATTGCACTAATTCAAACGATTATCAGGGTGTCATGTAGGGATGCTATGTATCTTCAGTATCGAATGTAAGTTTCAAAGCATTGCGTTTCTATGGTGGAGCAAATGACGTGAGTGAGGGATAGTAACGAAAAGCCCGCAGCAATGGCTGAGGCACGAAGCCAGGTGAGGACTTGCAGTGGATAGCCCTACGCGAAACAAAGTGGAGCGGCACGCCCAAAGTACAACAACAAGACATAAAAAAAGCAGGGCATCATGCCCTGCTTTTACATATTAAAAATTAAACAATTACTGCTTCACTATCCTGAAATGAGATTCTTTTACACCGTTAGTTACTTTAAAAAAGTATACTCCGTTTGCAAACTGTGCTATATCGGCATCAGTTGCAGTAGTGTTTACCGTTTTGCTAAGCAGTAATTGCCCTGCAACATTATAAATGGTAATCCCTGTTATTCCCTCGGGAGACGTTATGGTTACCGAGCCATTTGTAGGATTAGGGTAATACTGCAGGTTTGTAAATGTACTTTGCTTAAGGCTAAGCGCACACGATACTGTTGCAGACCATCCGGCGCCATTTTCAAAAGAATCTGATGTAAATTCAAAAGTAAGCGAGCCGTCCTGTGCCGTGCTTGTAAAAGATCCCGGATTGTCTGCACCACTATAAGCGCCTAATAACGGCGCATCCGTATCAGGACCATCATATACATACAGGAAGTCAAAATCCTGTTCGGTATCAAAACTATTAAAAGTAATGGTTAAGCTCTGGGTAGCATTTTCTGGTTTTATACTTCTTATCAGGTGTTGGTTATTAGGGTAGTTGCCATTAGCATTGGTATCCCTAAAAATTGCACCGGCACACCAGTTTGCCGCTGTGGCAAAAACAAATTGCTGCGACTCTGCCTCCCTGTCGTCTGTACATACCGGCCTGATACCAAATTTATAATAGGTATTGGCAGTAAGCCCTCTTACTGTAAAACTATTTACAGCCACTTCCTGCCAGTTTGTAATTGTTCCGTTTACAGATGTATACCCTACCTGCCATGGTCCGCTATTCGTGTCTGTCCAGGTTATAGTGGCCGAATTTAAAGTACTGTTTGTTACCGCAAATTTGCTTACCGTGTTAAAGCATGTATTTATACAATCTGTACTAAGGCACAAAGAAGATTCTACATGGTTAACAATGCGTGCGGCAGGCTGTGGGCCAAAACCGTTTGCAAAATTTATACCCACACCATCTACAAGATGGCAGTAGCTCATTACGGTTCCCTGATCCTGGGGTATTGGCCCTGTTTCGCAATCTCCTTCTACATAACCGGCAATAGTACCACAACCGTCTATCGCTGTGCCGTTACCATTCCAGTAACACCCATGTGTGTGGGGCGAGCCAAAAAGATGCCCCAACTCATGGGTTACAACCTCAACTGTCCATGAAAATAATGGTACGTCTTCAAAGTCAAAAAATACATCACTAAAACTTACATTTTCTTCCGAACATAAACCGCCTATAGCTATAGCAACACCGCCAAGGCCACCACCATTAGTAGTAACAAGTTGCCCGGCATCACCATCAAAAATAGGGCGCAGGCTATAAAATTCTAAAAGGTAATCTGTCGAAGACTGGCCAAAATACGGATCGGGCGTTGTCCAGATGTAGATGGATTTAAGAGCCACCGTTATACCATCATTATCATACAATGTTTGCACATTATTAAAGATGGATGTCATCCAGTTTGTAGTCAGCTCGGAATCAGAATCATTAGCAAGGTAAATATCGTTAGCCAACTCAAAATAAGTGGTAACACAATGCTCCGTAAACGTTTCGCGCCTGTTATTATTTTGGGCAGGTAAAGCACCAATATCTGTAACGGCGCAGGTAAACGGATTGCTTTTATTAAGCCTGGCATCGCTATAAACAATGTAGTTATCAAGGTTTCCTGTGGTTTGCATCCTGCCCACTACAAGATTGTTAATACCTGTGGCAGAAATTATACCACTCATTTCTTTATTGTAAAAGTTGAACGATACTAACGAATTTACATCGCCCTTTACAATACCACGGTAATGTGCACCATCTGTCCACGTTATATTAGTCTGCTTATCAGTGTCGGCATGAAAGCCTTTGGCCAATACCTCTACACGATACAGCTGTACTGCAACCGTACTACCGTTATAAGGTATAACCAGTTCTATAAAAGGATACTTGTTTACCGCTATACTTTGTATAACACGCTTATTTACTGTGGCAAATGTTGCATTACTTACCGCTGTTGCAGTTTGCGGCGCTATAGCAACAGTAAGCGGTGAAAATTTTGTAAAGCTTGTTTTAGCCTGTATAAGCTCCTGGACCCTGGATGCGATTTTATGCTGGCCGTAAAAAGTTATAGCACTAAACAGGGCTATAATAAGCGTAATTTTTTTCATCTTAAAAGTAGTGCAAAGCATTATTAAGTAACAATGCCTAATTTAATTAAGTATTTGATAAGCAACTATGTGGTGTTAAATTGTTTTATTTACGCACTTACTACGCTGTTGGTTTTTCTTTTAAAAAAATTATGGCGCCGAAAGCGCCATAACAAGATAATTTCTTTAAATGGTTTTAACTATTAATTACAGGCTCTTCAGGTCTTTAATTACCTTAAATGCCAGGTCTACCTCCTGCTCGCTTACCAGTATGGTAAACTCAAAAGATGTAGAGATAACCTCTATAATAATAATACCTTCCCATGCCAGCCTTTGGAAAATGTAGTAATACACACCTGGTGTAGATACGTTTTCTTTAGGCAGCTTTACTGTAATAGATGCCAGGTTGTCGTTACGCTCTATTTGCTTCTCGTCTGCAAAAAGGCGGTCTACTACCGGGCTCATAGAAGCACTTACCACAATGTTTGTTTCGTTAACGCCGCGAGATGATGTATAAAACACCTCTGGGTTAGCATTTACGCTCGTTATCAGCTCTGCCTGTTTGTTCAGGATAGTGTCGGATACTGCGAACGTGTAATCTGTAAGCGATGAACGAACCGTAATTTCGCCAATGCCCTTAAGTACTTTAACGATCTTGTGGTTAACCCTAAAATCAAGATCTTCGCTAAGCCTTTTTAAAGACATTACCACAGCGCCCTGCTTTACATCTTTACCAAGCTCCTGCTCGAGCTCTGGCATCATGTTGCGGGCCAGCGATGTTAGGTTAATAATTCCCTGAGAAAGCGCACTGAGTAAAAATGGCTTTGTCTTAATGTAGTGCTCTACTACACTCGAAATTGTTTTCATAGCTAAATAGTTGTGTTTGTTGTTGTTGTTGTGGGCACAAATATATAAAATAAAACAATTTGTTAAATCTCTAACATTCTAAAAATAATAAAATGCGTCTTCTAAGTGCTCAATTTCATAGTTCTTGCTGTTCTTAAAAATGGCTATAATATCAAACCGGGCATCGCTATCAAGGTCATTAGTTATAATGTATTCGTTAACCGCTTTAACCAACAGCCCAATTTTTTTAGGCTTAACAAAGTCCTGCGGTAGCCCAAAATCTTTAGATGAGCGGGTTTTAACCTCAACAATAGCAAGTACATTACCCTTTTGGGCAATAATATCTATCTCTGCTTTCTGGAAAACCCAGTTAGTATCTAAAATTTTATAACCGGCCTTTTCAAGAAAATCTATAGCCAGTTCTTCGCCCAGCTTTCCTAATTCGTTATGTTCTGCCATAATAACATCTTAATACGTAAAAACCCTAAAGTTACTATTGTGTTAAATATCAAAATTGCACTATTTATAATATAATCCAGCCCCTGCCTTATTAGTAACGGCTAATGGCTTATTATATTTGTGTGTAATTGAATGCTTTTAAATTAAGGATGATTAATAAATCATGCATTAATTATCATAAAGATTGAATTTTATTGATTACTCAAAAACAATTTTTGTTCCGGTTGCCGAAACATCAAGTGTTATTTGTTTACCCATTATTAAGGTACGGTTATCCTGTATGTGCCCTGCGGGGAAATTAAAACAAATAGGAATGTTATACTCTTTTGTAATATCCTGGATAATTTGCAATGCATCGTGCCCCCACGGAATGTCGTTATCGCGCATTTTGCTCATGGCACCTATAATTATGCCCTTTACATTTTTAAAATAATCGTTGCGGTCAAGGTTCATCATCATGCGGTCTATGTGGTACAGGTACTCGTCCAGGTCTTCAATAAATATAATTTTACCCTTATAATCTGCCTCTGATTTGCTACCTATAATACTGTATAGTACAGATAGGTTTCCACCTACAAGCTCTCCTGTTGCTTTGCCGATTTTATTGTAGGCATGCGGCGGAATGGTGTAACTAAGCTTTTCGCCAAAGAGTGCCTTGCGGAAACTTTCTATAGCCTGGGGCGTAGCACTTTTTGCGCTAATGCCCACAAGGGCATGCATAGTGGCAATATTAAGCGTGTTTATGTGGCTGTGCAGCACAGTGGCATCGCTAAAGCCTATAAACCATTTGGGTTTCTTTTTAAATTTTGTAAAATTTATGCGGTCTACAATGCGCACGGTACCATAACCGCCCTTACCACACCATATTGCCTTAATTTTAGGGTTGTCGAGCATTTCCTGCAAATCTGTAGCGCGCTGCCAGTCGGCACCGGCAAGCTGGTTATTATCCAGCCCTATGGTTTTGCCTATTACCACATTAAGCCCCCAGCTTTTAAGCAGGGCAATGGCAGGCTGCAACGGCGCGAGGTCTACCTTACGGGCGGTGGCAAGTATGCCTACAGTATCGCCTTTAGTAAGGTAAGGCGGAATTTTTAGGGTTGTTTGAGTGTATGCTGCACCCGAAAATAGTAGGAGTAAAAGTAGTTGTGGCAATATATTGTTAACGGGCATGTGTTTATTTCTTTAAACAAACTTAAGCAAAAAGTATTGCTTATAGCCCACTTTAATGCAATAAGGACTATAAAACTACAGGGAAATAGAGGTTAAATGTACTGCCTACATTTAGCGTACTTTGCACATCGATACGGCCGGAATGATTTTCCATTATTTTTTTGCAAATAGACAGGCCAATACCATTACCGGAATATTCTGTGCGAAGATGCAGCCGTTGAAAAATGGTAAATATTTTACCTAAGTGTGCATTGTCCATTCCTATGCCATTATCCTTTATACTAATTTTATAGTACATGGTATCATTCTCTGTAACAATGTCATAATTTATATCTATTTGTGCAGTAACACCGGCTTTGCTGTATTTAATGGCATTAGATATAAGATTGCTAAAGAGCTGTCGCATTTGTACCCGCGTACCTGCAATAGATGGCAGGTGCGAATACTGTATAATGGCGTTACTCTCTGTAATAACAACTTCAAGATCGTCTATAACTTCTTTCAGGATGTTATTGAGGTCTATAGACACAGTATCTGCTTTTGCCGAGCTAAACGCATATTTAACCAAGTCATCTACTAACGAATTTAAACGTTGTACAGATGCTTTGATAATAGCCACCGGGTTAGATTTGCCACCGGTATTTTCTGGTGTGAGTAACGAAGCACACATTATTATTTTGCGCAGGGGCTCTTTAAGATCGTGTGATATTACATGTATAAACTGACCAAGGTTTACGTTGGTTATATTAAGTTCATTTACTTTCTCTTCCAGTTGCTGCTGATATTTTAGCAGTGCCTGTTCGTTTTCTTTCTTCTCAGTTAAGTCAGTTACGACTACGCCAATAGCTTCTACGGTTGGGTTAAGATCTGTAAAAGCTATAGTAACGGGTGTTTTTTTACCTTTTACATTAAGTACAATATCTTTTTTTAGAACATCGTTATTAAGGTTGGCTATCATTGCATAAAATTCGGCAGGCACATCAAAATAATCAGCAAGCAGGGAGCCTGTAATTTTATTTGAAGGTATGCCGGCAAGCTTCGAGAAATAATCATTGCTATATAATATAAGGCCCTCATGAGTAATACTTAGGGCACCTTCGCCAAATTTTTCAATTAAGATTCGGTAGGTATAATCAGCACTTTCTATAGAATATAATTGGGGTACGCCTTCTGCATGCACAATTAGCGCATCTACTTCTCCCTGTTTAATAGCATCAATTATGTTTGTAGCGTCAAATAGCTGGCTTTTTAGGGCTTCATTTTCCTTAAGTAAGCGTTCGATATAAAGATCTTTATCTTCCAAGTTATTCAGCAATATCTAATATTTTTAATACTTTTCGGGTGTCCGAAAGGTCACCTAAAATAATACGTGGTGTATTAGGCCCTGTTTTTACAAGGGTTGGTATAGCAATTATTTGGTGCCTTACAGCCTGCTCCTTATCGCGGCTGATGTCTATAATTTGCAAATCAAAATTATTGTTAAGGTAGGTATCGCAAATTTTGCGCAGGTTCTCTATGGCGTGTACTGATTTTACAGACATGCCGGATACAAAAAGTAAAAAACTGTATTTGTCCTTTTCTGGAGAACTGTGCAGGTGGTTTTCCAAAAGTTATTTATTTAGGGGTTTTATGTTTAAACCCACAAGAACGCGCTCTTCATTAGAGAGGTCTCCTATTATCTTGCGAATGGGCTCCGGAAATTTGCGCACCAGTGTAGGTACGGCTAATATTTGGTCACCTTCAGCCAGCTGGGGGCTTTTAAGCAGGTCTATAATTTCTATGCTGTATTTTCCTTTAAGGTGCTCTTCGGCATATTTTTTTATGTTGCTAAGTGCCTTTATAGATTTTGGGGTTTGCCCGGCTATGTAAAGCAGCAATTGCCATTCTGCAACACCATTTTCGTTTATAGTAGCAGGCTCGTTATTATTTGTCATTATCCTGTTTTTTTAGCCTGGCTGCTTTTTCCTGCATTTCTTCAGTTGCTTTTAAAAGGCTTAGTTCTTCCTCTACAGATTCAAATTCATTTCTAAGCGCTTCAATATTAGCTTCAAGTACTTTACGTTTACGGGCAATTTCGCGATCTTTGCGGTCCAGTTCGTTTTGTAGCTTAATTTCGGTAAGTCGCTTGTTAATTTCGTTGCTGTGCCTTGCGGCACCTGTTAAAATTCCTTCGGGACCAATTTCTATATCTAACAGCTCTATGCCATTACCGGTTATTATAAATTCTCTTACCTGGTTAGAATGGCCCATACCCCGCGACTTTATTATAAAAATACCACGGTTACGCTCGCCCATTCCTTCCATATCCCTTACGGTAATCCAGGTGTCTACTAAAGAAGATACTGATTCTTCTGCAAGGTCTGGCCTAAAGGTATCGGTTTGCTTGTTAAGCGACGTAAACAGTGCTGTAATGTTGTTAACCTTAACAAGGTCTATTAATCGCACCAGCATAGAGCGCACCTCTTGCTCACTGCCTACACTTATAAGGTTACTTATAGGGTCTATAATTATAGTGGTAGGCTTATATTCTTTTATTAATTTTCTAAGCGTAAGTAAATGCAGCTCCAGCCCGTTTAGCGACGGTCGTGAGGAGTGTATTTGTAAATAACCTTCATCTATATGCTTTTGCAGGTTTAAACCTATCGATTTCATGTTGCGCACCAACTGTTGTGGTGACTCTTCGAAAGCAAAATAAATGGTTTTTTCTTTCTTCTTGCACTGCTCATCGGCAAAATAGCAGGCAATAGTTGTTTTTGCCGTACCTGCTGTGCCACTAACTAATATGTTACTGCCACGGTAAAAACCACCACCATTAAACATCTCACCAAGACCGGGAACACCGGTAGAAACAATATCCGACGATACTTCGTTATCCAGCTTTAGCGATGTTATAGGCAGTACAGATATTCCGTCTTCATCTATAAGGAACGGGTATTCGTTAGTACCGTGTGTAGAGCCCCGATATTTTACAATACGCAGCCTGCGGGTAGAAACCTGCTCTATAACACGGTGGTCTAAAAGAATAACACAGTCTGAAACATATTCTTCAAGCCCCTGGCGGGTTAAGGTACTTTCGCCGCGTTCGCCGGTTATCACGGCAGTAACGCCTTTTTCTTTAAGCCAATGAAAAAGCCTGCGTAACTCCGCACGCAATATGGCCTGATTGTCCAGCCCTGCAAATAACGACTCTAAAGTATCAAGCACCACACGGGTAGCGTTTATAGAATCTATAGCATATCCAAGGCGAATAAAAAGCCCGTCCAGGTCATACTCTCCGGCCTCCTCAATTTCAGATCGTTCCACGCGCACGTGGTCTACCACCAGTTTTTTATCGGCTTTTAGTTGTTCAAGGTCAAACCCAAGAGATTTTACGTTAAGTGTTAGATCGTGCGATGGTTCTTCAAAAGACATGAAAACGCCGGGTTCGTTAAACTCGGTAATGCCTTTTATTAAAAATTGCATAGACAATAATGTCTTGCCGCAACCTGCGCCGCCACATATAAGTGTTGGCCTGCCTTTAGGGAAACCCCCTTCGGTAATTTCGTCAAGCCCGTCTACGCCCGTAGGAGCTTTGGGGAAAACAAATTTTTCACTGTCATTAAAAGAGTCTCTCTGCACGGTTCACTGTTTAAAAATAAATCAAATGTAGGAATAATTTAACCATTTGTTTTATATTTTAAGATTATGTAAAGATGTGTTTGAGTTTTTATAAATAATGACATGGTACTATTTAAAGATTTGGTAGATGTGTAGCAGTATCAATTAATTATACCCTAAAAAATTTACGCATATTACCCTACAGGGCAACGAAACAAATTAGACCAATATTTCGTATTTTTGCAAATTAAACCAAAAGAAGAAATGTTACACGACCCAAAACGTTATACTGTTACTGCTGCATTGCCCTACACTAACGGGCCCATACATATAGGCCACCTTGCCGGTGTTTACGTTCCTGCCGATATCTACTCCCGTTTCCTGAGGCTTCAGGGGCGCGATGTGGCTTTTATTTGCGGTAGCGACGAGCACGGCGTAGCCATATCTATGAAGGCTAAAAAGGAAGGTATTACACCACAGCAGGTTATTGATAAATACCACCATATCATTAAAACAAGTTTTGAAGATTTTGGTATATCATTCGATAATTACTCACGCACATCGGCTAAGGTACACCACGATACGGCATCGGAGTTTTTTAGGAAACTGTATGATGCGGGCGATTTTATAGAAGAAGTTACAGAGCAGTTATATGATGCCAAGGCAGAGCAATTTCTTGCCGACCGTTTCGTTATTGGCACCTGCCCAAGATGTGGGCACGGCGAAGCGTATGGCGACCAGTGCGAAAACTGCGGGTCGTCTCTTAACGCAACAGATCTTATTAACCCTAAGAGTACCATTACCGGTACTACACCTATATTAAAATCTACCCGCCACTGGTTTTTACCTCTGGACAGGTATGATGCCTTTTTGCGCGAATGGGTGCTGGAAGGCCACAAGAACGACTGGAAACCTAACGTTTTTGGCCAGGTAAAATCATGGCTGGACGACGGACTTAAACCCCGTGCCGTAACCCGCGACCTGGACTGGGGTATTCCTGTTCCTGTAGAAGGTGCCGAGGGCAAAGTGCTGTACGTTTGGTTTGATGCGCCCATTGGCTACATATCATCTACAAAAGAGTGGGCTGCCCGCGAAGGTAAAGACTGGGAGCCGTACTGGAAAAGCGAAGATACCAAGCTGGTACACTTTATAGGTAAAGACAATATTGTTTTTCATTGCATTATATTTCCTGCCATGCTTAAGGCCGAGGGTACTTACATTTTGCCCGACAATGTTCCGGCAAACGAGTTTCTTAACCTTGAAGGCAACAAACTTAGTACTTCTAAAAACTGGGCGGTATGGCTGCACGAATATTTGCAGGATTTTCCGGGCCAGCAGGACGTGTTGCGCTATGCCCTAACCAGCAACGCACCGGAGACTAAAGACAACGATTTTACCTGGAAAGACTTTCAGGCACGTAATAATAATGAGTTGGTTGCCATTTTTGGTAACTTTATAAACCGCGTGGTGGTGCTTACCAATAAATACTATGACGGGCGCGTACCTCAGCCTAACGAGTTTAGCGATGTAGACGAAGCCACCCTTACCGAACTTCGTGCCTACCCTGCCGTGATTGCGAGCAGTATAGAACGTTACCGCTTTAGGGAAGCACTGGTAGAACTAATGAACCTTGCACGCCTTGGTAATAAATACCTTGCCGACGAAGAGCCATGGAAAGTTATTAAGACCGATGAGGAGCGTGTTAAGACCCAAATGTATGTGGCGTTGCAAATTGCTACGGCACTATCTATATTAAGTGAGCCGTTCCTGCCGTTTACTGCTGCTAAGCTTAAAAATATATTGAAGCTGGATGCAGTGCCGGAGCCGGTTTCTGTATTTGGCATTGTAGACGAAACGCTGAGTGCTAATGATGCAAGGTTTAACAGCCATAAAACTTCATGGAACGACGTTGCCCTTAAACACGAACTTATTGCGCCAAACCACCATATAGGACAGGCAGAATTATTGTTTGCCAAAATTGAAGACGAGGAAATTCAGAAACAGGTAGATAGATTGGAAGCTACCAAAACCGCTAACAAAGCAGAGAATAAAATAGTGGAGCCACAAAAGGACCTTATTACGTTTGATGATTTCAGCAGGATGGATATTCGTACAGGAACCATTGTTGAAGCCGAAAAAATGCCTAAGGCCAATAAGCTATTAGTGCTTAAAGTAGACACCGGTATTGATGTGCGCACCATTGTGAGCGGCATAGCCGAGAGCTTTAAACCCGAAGATATTATAGGCAAACGCGTAAGCGTACTGGTAAATCTTGCCCCCCGCAACCTGCGCGGTGTAGACAGCCAGGGCATGATACTCATGACCCAAAATGCCGATGGCAAACTGGTATTTATTAACCCCGATGCCGATGGTGTGGGTAATGGGGAGATGATTAGTTAAGGCTTACCTTTTTACATTATACAAAACAGCCATGCTTTTAAAGTGTGGCTGTTTTTTTATGAACTCTTTTGCACACGGTTTACTACATATTGCTTACCTTCAATACTTAAAAAGCCAAAGGCATGATATTTGATTATAAATATTGCCTGCATTTTACAACTATTGCCTGCTACGTTATGATCCTCAAAAAAATACTCACCACATTACTTATAACCTGCTGCTTGCAAAGTGCCTTTAGCCAGGTCGTGCTGTCTACTCATAATCTTGACTTAAAAAAATCGAGGGATTACCACGAAATCCTTGCGGCACCCGAAGCTAAGAACCGCGGTGTTGTTGTGTTCGCGTCTGATAAAAATACGGTTACCGCCCTGCAATATACCCGCGTTTTGTATTACAAAGACAGCCTTGCTACCGAACGTCCTGATGCTGACGAATATGATTTTATGGCGGGGTACAGTTATAACGAAAGTGGCCAGCCTTCGGCGTACTGGGCAAGTGCCGATTATACCAAGATACAGGAGCTGCATTTTGACTTTGAGACCAAAACAGTAACCGATTATAGTTTTGCATTGCCGTTTAGCGATGAGCAGATACTAAGCACTTTTAGCGAGAACAACTATTTTTACATAATAACATTGCCTAAACTGGGCTCTAAGTTAAAACTGTATGCTTTTTATGAAGGCCGCTATTTACTTAGATTATTAGATTTTTCGACATTTGCGTTTAAGGATGCCGATAATAACCCTACTACGTTAAGCAAATTATTAGGGCAATATTCGGTTCAGAAAATAGACAAAGCTTACACTCCCCTGCCTCCTGCTGCTGCAAAGGTAAAACTATACGTTTCAGAAAAAACTATACAGTTTACCTTCGATCAAAACCCTGCTTATACCCAGGTTTTTACTGTAAATACGAGCACCTATGGCGTTACAGAAAAGATCATTCCGCAATTAGTAGTCGATGAAGGAACATCTAACTCGTTTCTGCACAACGATAAGCTGTATCAGGTTACCCTTAACGATAAGGAACTCATGATATCTGCAACAAATGCAGTAACCGGGCAACTACTAAAATCGTATGAGGCTACTAAAGAAGATACCATTACCTTTAAAAATTCGCCACTGCTGGAGCAAACCGGCAACAGGAAGAGTAATGAGTTTAAGAATACTAAAAAATTCCTTCGCAAGGCATCGTCGGGCGATGCGGCAGTATCTGTATACCAAACCCCAAACGATATTATGGTTGTAACAGGAACCATTCGTAATATTACCCCAACGGGAGACCTTATTTTAGGGGCAATGATGACAGGGGCTGTAATTGCATCGGGGGTGGGTAACGGAGATATGTCGGGCATGTTTCCGGGCAACACCCAGTCTATTTACTTTGAGAGTTTATTTGATGATAACTTTAACCACAAGCCACTACCCCAGCAAAGGCTTGCTGCCGATTATATAGAGCAGTATATTGCCGGCCACGAAAAGGCTGTTAGCATGGAAACCGTTTTTAAATACGATTACTACTATGTGCTTGGCTTTTATGATGTTAAAGCTAAAAAATATGTAATGGTAAAATTTCAGGACGATTTTGTGGAGTAATTAACGGTATCTTCCTGCATTAGGTTTTACCTTTGCAGTACAATTATTACATAAAAAAATGCCCGTTACATTAAACCTTGATACCTGGCCGCGAAAAGAACATTTCGAGTTTTTCAGTAGTTTTGATGAGCCCTTTTTTGGCATTGTTGCCACTATAGATTGTACAAAAGCATATGCCGCCGCAAAACAAAAAGGCATCCCTTTCTTTTTATATTACCTGCACAAAACGTTAACAGCCGTTAACAGCATAGAGGCTTTTAGGTACCGCATTGCTAATGGCGAAGTACTTATTTATGATACCATAAATGTATCATCTACAGTTATGCGGGAGGATACTACCTTTGGCTTTTCGTTCATGCCGTACCATGCCGATATTCTTGAGTTTGTTGCCGATGCCCAAACAGAGATAGAGCGCGTGCGCAATACTCCCGGCCTTTTTACCCGAACGTTTGATGAGGATAATTTAATCCACTTCTCGGCTTTACCCTGGGTAAACTTTACCTCATTATCTCACGCGCGCAGCTTTACGTTTCCTGATAGCTGCCCTAAAATATCTGTAGGCAAAATGATGGTAGATGGAGATGGTAACCGTACCATGCCGGTATCGGTACACGTACACCATGGCCTGATGGATGGGTACCATGTAGGGCTATTTTTTGAAGCGTTGCAAAAGGAGATGGATAATGAGATATAAAATAATTGCATGCTGCCAATAGCTTTTCACCCGTTATATAAACACCCGTTACCGGAGGGCCACCGTTTCCCGATGCTAAAGTATGAGTTGCTGCCACAGCAATTATTGTATGAAGGCACAGCCGCAGAGGCTGACTTTTATGCACCCGGAATGCCGGATATGCAACACATACTGGCTGTACACGATAAAATTTATGTAGATGATTTGCTTAACCTTACACTCGACCCACGGGCGGTTCGAAAAATTGGTTTCCCACTTTCTGCCGAACTGGTGGAGCGTGAACTGCGCATTGCACAGGGTACTATTTGGGGATGCCACCAGGCACTGCAAACCGGTATAGCTTTTAATATTGCCGGTGGTACGCACCACGCTTACAGCACGCATGGCGAGGCTTTTTGCCTGCTCAACGACCAGGCTATTGCAGCGCAGTATTTACTGGATAATAACCTTGCAAAAAAAATACTGATTGTAGACCTCGATGTACACCAGGGTAACGGCACCGCCGAAATTTTTACAAACAACAATGCCGTGTTTACTTTCTCGATGCACGGCAAAACCAACTACCCGTTTAAAAAAGAACTATCCGACCTTGATATTGCGCTACCGGACAATACAGGAGATAATGAATACCTTGCTATCTTAAAAGAAACTTTACCCAAACTTGTAGAGTCCCACAAACCCGATTTTATTTTTTACCTGAGCGGTGTAGATATTCTGGCTACTGATAAGCTGGGTAAACTCGGCTGTACGGTTAATGGCTGCAAACAGCGTGAAGAAATTGTACTGTCGCTTTGCCATAAACCTGGAATACCTGTACAGTGCAGTATGGGCGGAGGCTACAGCCCCGATATAAAAGTTATTATTGAAGCGCATGCCAATACCTACAGGGTTGCAAGGGATATATATTAGAAATCTTTACACTGTCACATTTACAGATGGCGTTATTAATCCCATAACCACTGCAGTTTTAACAGCTTGGGTAGCATTAACAACCTGCATCTTTTTTATAATATTTTGCCTGTGCCTGTGTACCGTATTTAGCGAAATATTAAGCTGTCCTGCAATTTGTTTACTAAGTACGCCCTGTGCTATCAGCGTTAGTATTTGCACCTCCCTCTGGCTAAGAAGTTCTCCGTCATACTGTTTATAACTATCCACCGCTATTATCTCTCCGGTTTGGTTATTTACAATTTTACCATCTATACCATGCAAAAAGGTTTGATCTGCACAAGGTGTATAAAGGCACAGGGCAAGCCATATACTACCATTGGGAAAGCTTTTAGGGTACAGCGTCCTGTGGTTTATGTACATGCGTTCGCCTATTGTATTAGTTGCCCGCAACCGGCTAAAAGTGCTGTATTTAACCCGCTCGTTAATAGGGTTTTGTTTTTGGAACTGAAAATACCGTAATTCTAAAATATGTCGCTCTGTAAGATCGTCAGTATCTATTTTGTCAAATATGAGGTCTTCGAAAACCGAATCTATAACGAGATTTGAAGGAAGTCCAAAAAATTCTCCAAAACTCCCCGCATAAATATAACTACAGTCAGACTTTAGGTCAGACAAAACCGCTACGCTATTATCTATCTTTACATACTCTTTTATAGACTCCCTGTATTCATTTAGTTCTGATTCAGTTTGTTCTACAGAGGAAAATACCTGGTGCAGTAATGTATTGATTAGTTCGTCATTAACAGATAGCTCGCTCATTATGATACAATAGAAATGGTTATTAATAGGTATTGCGCATATATTAAAGACACAGTACCTTTAAAAATATCAAAAATACTTAAATATCTTATAATTAATAACCAATACCTTATGAAGACACTCGCATTTTTAACTGGCGCGGCTATCACGTTGTCATGTTTTTACAGCTGCACTAAAAAACAGGACAATATTAAACAGGAAAGTAAAGAAACAAGTAACGTTACTTTAATAGATTCTGCCCGTGTAAATGGGACACCCTGCGATATAGCATTGGCAGGTATCCACTTTACAAAATCTATTAACGGGGCAGATAAACTGGTTAAAATAGATAGTAACGAAAAGGTAGTTTTTAGTGTAGGTGCAAAGAAAGATTATTTTTGCGACCCTAATAACGAACTTACTAATAACACTGCACCTGTTTTACTATCTAAAGTAGACAATACAAAACCTTTTACCCTTATCTCTAAAGTTACACCAACATTTACCGAGAAAGGACTCTATAATGCTGGCGTATTATACATTTACGTTAATGATAATTTTTGGCAAAAGCTTTGTTTTGAACAGGACGAACGCGGACAGCACCGCATAGTATCTGTACGCACCATAGGCAAATCAGACGATAATAACCATGATGTGGTAACGGCCCCCACTGTGTATATGAAAATATCATCTGATACCCGCACCGTAGCCAATTATTATTCTTTCGACAAAAAGAACTGGCACATGGTACGTTTATATAAAAACGATTATCCTAAAGAAATATGGATGGGTATTAGTACCCAATGCCCCATAGATAATGGAACAACAAGCAATTTTGAAGAAACAAGCCTGGTGCAAAACAGTGTAAAAGACTTTAGAATGGGCAATTAAAGCCACAAATCCTGATAGCGGTAAACAAAAAAACCCACAAATTGCATTTGCAATTTGTGGGTTTTTAAATTCATTAACTCTTCTCCTATTTCCCCAACGGTGAGGCGCTACGACATTATTACATAACTTTGTTTTTATGAAACGACACAGAGGCTTAAAGCGCTATTATAAAAATCTTTCTGTTCAAAATGATTTTGAAAAAATTACCGGGCTAAAATATGATGACCCTTCTGCCTGGCCTGCACACCTGCACCTGCATTTCGACTGGTACGGATATGGCAATAATAGTTTTAAACGCCGCGAGCCACACCTTGATAAATTGTTTAGGCATTTTGATTTATTAGCCGAAAAAATAAATGAAATGCAGTCTGGCAATAAGATATATGCCATAATTTTAGACTACAGTAGTAGCAGCGATGCTATTTTTACAGACCGCAAAAATTCGGTTAATGAGAACCTCACTTTTAAAGTTGAAGATCTATCAGGAACAAGTACTCTTACCAATAAGGCGTTAAATGAGTATTTAGAAAAGCTGACAGGGTATGAAAAATTATACGGGCAGGCCAATGAAGCATTTTGTTTTCTTTGTAAGAAGGATAGTGATATTACTTAATCTCTATAAGGACATTAGGATTGCTTCGGTAAAAATAAAAACAATAAAAAAACCCCAAACTAACTTAGTAATTTGGGGTTTTAAAAATTTATCAACTCTTCTATTATTTTCTCGACATTTTATCGGCAAGGATAATAGCGTTGTAAGCATTTACAATTTTACCAGATCTTGAAAGTTCTGAGAATGGCTTAACATTTGCCGGATCTCCGCCAGCAACTACATCAAATGTAATAGGCAAACCAGACTCCATAATAATTTGTTTTACCTGTGGTGCCTTAAGGTTAGGGTAGTATGAGCGTATAAGTGCTGCAACACCCGCCGCGTTAGGCGATGCCATAGATGTACCTTGTAAAAATGAGTAGGTATTGTTAGGCGTGGTAGCATAAATTTGTACACCCGGCGAGAAAACGTCTACTTTGGTTTTACCATAGTTAGAGAATTCTGCAACCAGTTCCGGGCCATAGTTATAGCTAATGGCACCTATAGTAAGAACGTTGTTAGTATACTCTGTAAGTGTGTTTTTGTCGTCGTTAGGGTAACGTTCAGATGTATCGCCATCAAGGTCGGTACTTTCATTACCTGCTGCAAATACTACAAGTACATCTTTATCGGCAGCATATTTAAGTGCATCATAAACCCAGTCGCTGTGCGGTGAGTAGTATTTACCAAAACTACCGTTTATTACTTTAGCACCATTATCTACCGCATAACGTATAGCAAGGGCAACATCTTTATCGTACTCATCGCCATCCGGCACGGCACGAACGCTCATAATCTCTACATGGTCTGTAGCAACACCATCGCCACCCAGGTTGTTACCCCTGCCCTGTGCAATAATACCGGCAACGTGGGTACCGTGTTTAGCGCCTTCTTTTTCCGGGCCTGTTACGTTATTGTTACCGTAGCTTTTGTTAGTAAAATCATCCGGGTTATCGCCTAATATTTTACGTGCATCATACTCCTTATTAAGGTGGTATTTAAGCTCGCTGTCATAATGCTCTGCACCGCCCTTAACCTGCTCTATAAGTTCTGTGCGGGGTACCCTTGCCAAGAACTGAACAAAACGGCCTTTAACAGCATTAAGCATCTGGTCGTCTGTCTTTAATTTTTCAAGATCTTCAGCAGTATAATTTTCTTTGCCTGTTTTTTCCTGGAACGATTTATCGGCTTTCAGGATAAAATCCATCTGCTGCTTGTTAGCTTTAGCCTCGTTAACCTCTTTATCATATTCTGCCTTCGCTTTTTTATAAGCTGCAGATCCGTCGTCTCCTTTTTTAAGGATACGCACAAACTCCATATTTTCGTGCTCTATATCGCCCAGAAAGTTCCATCCGTGCACATCGTCAATATAGCCATTCTTATCGTCGTCAATACCGTTACCTGCAATTTCTTTAGGGTTGGTCCATATAACCTCTTTAAGGTCCGGGTGGTCTATATCTACACCACTGTCTATAACACCTACAACAACTTTAGTGCTTTTACGGTCTTTAAGCAGTTCATACACGCGGTCTACACTCATACCGGGAATGGTATCTTTTAAAAGA
>Ga0247806_10000749_pt1 | contig 18122 bp, 13 predicted proteins | sample UWRJL059202B1_FD_179935 | JGI IMG/M metagenome (GOLD analysis project Ga0247806, IMG submission 179935) | Plant litter microbial communities from Arlington Agricultural Research Station in Wisconsin, United States - UWRJ-L059-202B-1 | ecosystem: Environmental > Terrestrial > Plant litter >... | reverse complement strand
CCGATAGTGCACACGCTCAAGCCCCGCGCGGGCGCGCCTGCTCCGCTGATACGCGATCGGGCGAAGATCGTCGCCTTCGCGGGCGGGGGCGCCACTCGCGAGGACGGCTGGGAAGAGTTTTGACGCGTCAGGAGTCGATCAGTTCGCCGACCTTGTTGATCAGGTCGGTCATGACGAACGGCTTGGTCAGGACCGCCATGCCGATATCCAGCAGACCGTTACCGACGGCGGCGTTCTCGGCGTAGCCGGTGATGAACAGCACCTTCAGTCCGGGACGCTTGAGTCGGGCTGCGTCGGCCACCTGACGCCCGTTCAGGCCGCCGGGCAGGCCGACGTCGGTGACCAGCAGGTCGATGCGGGCCTCACTGTTGAGCACCTGCAGCCCTGATGGGCCATCGATGGCCTCGATCACCTTGTAGCCCGCGTCGCCCAGCACTTCGGCCGCCAGCATACGGACCGTGGGTTCGTCGTCGATCAGCAGGACGGTCTCGCCGTGGCCGGGATGACCGTCGATGTCCGGGTCCAGCGCATCGACGGCGTCGAGCTCGCCGGTGTAGCGCGGCAGGTAGAGGCACATGGTCGTGCCCTTGTCCGGCTCGGAATAGACGCGGACCTGTCCGCCGGACTGGCGCACGAAGCCGTGGATCATCGACAGGCCCAGGCCGGTGCCCTGCCCGATGGGTTTGGTCGTGAAGAAGGGGTCGAAGATCTTGTCCACGATGTCGGCGGGAATCCCCGAGCCGGTGTCTGTGACGCACAGCGAGACATACTGCCCGGGGGTCAATTCGCGTTCCTTCGCTCCTCTGTCGTCCAGCCATTTGTTGGCGGTTTCGATGGTCAGGCGTCCGGCGTTCGGGGCCATGGCGTCCCGCGCGTTGATGCACAGGTTGAGCAGGGCATTTTCCAGCTGGGACGGATCGACACGGGTTGTCCACAAGCCGGCGGCGCCGACCACCTCGACCTCGATATCCGGGCCCACGGTGCGGCGGATCAGCTCCTCCATGCCGCCGATCAGGCGGTTCACGGCGACCGGCTTGGGGTCGAGGGTCTGGCGACGGGAGAAGGCCAGCAGGCGCTGGGTCAGGGCGGCGGCCCGCTGTGACGCGCCCTGCGCGGCGTCGATGTAGCGCTCCACGCCTGCCAAGCGGCCCTCGTGCAAGCGGCGTTGCAGCAGTTCGAGGCTGCCCGAAATGCCGGCCAGCAGGTTGTTGAAGTCGTGGGCGATGCCGCCGGTCAGCTGGCCGACCGCCTCCATCTTCTGCGACTGGCGAAGGGCCTCGTGGGCCTCGGTCAGGAGCGCTTCACGCGCCTTGTCTTCGGTCAGGTCGCGGCCCACGGCGATGAAGTGCACGCCATCAGGCTCTGGCGCGACGGTCCAGCCGATCGGCGTCCATTTGCCGTCCTTCGACAGGATCAGATTCTCGAAACGCGTCGGTTTGCCCGTCTCTCCCATTTCCGCCAGGGCCGCGGTGGTCGCGCCGACGTTGTCGGGGTTGATGATGTCGACGTAGGGGTTGGTCAAAAGCTCGTTTTCCGACCAGCCGAGGGTCCGCGTCCATGCGGGGTTCACCGCGACGAGGCCGCCCGCGTAGTCAGCCCGCGCGAGCATATCTTCTGACAGGGTCCAGAGCCGGTCCCGCTCAGCCTTGCTGCCGGCCAGAAGGACTTCGAGCTGGCCGTTGACCTCTTCCAGTTCAGCGGCCTGGCGACGAATATCGTCGATGTCGATATTGGCGCCGACCCAGCCTGTGATCTGACCGTCTGCATCCCGGACCGGCTCGGCGCGCACGACGAACCAGCGCCAGGCGCCGTCAGCTCTGCGAATGCGGAACTCGGTGCGGTAAAGTTCGCCGGTCTGTAGCGCGTTCGCCCAGCTTGTCGCGGCCGCCGGCAAGTCTTCAGGATGGACGACCGAGGCCCAGCCTTGCGATCCATCAAGCCCGCCTTCGGCGACACCTGTGTAGGCATAGACCTGATTATTGAACCAGTAGAGGTCGCCGTTCGGGCGACTGGCCCAGACGTGGTTCGGGACAGCTTCGGAGAAGGCGCGGAACTGGGCTTCGCTGGTGCGCAGGGCGACCTCGGCGCGGCGCTTCTCCGTCAGATCCTTGAACAGAACAGCGACCTGATTGCGGCTGGCCGGCTCGACCCGGAAAGCGGCCAGTTCCAGCCAGCGCCCCGTCTCTTCCAGTTCCTTTTCGAACCGTATCGACTGGCCGGTCCGCAGGACGTCGCCGTACAGGTCGATCCAATCCTGAGCCTCGGCGCCGACCATCTCGCGCACCTTCTGCCCGACGACGTTCGGAATGCCGGCGTTTTCCGCGTAGGCGGCATTGGCCTCGACGTGGACGTAGTCGCTCAAGGGGCCGTGGGGGCCATCGAAGAACTCGATGATGCAGAAGCCCTCGTCCATGGTGTCGAACAGGGTGCGATAGCGGGCTTCGCTGTCGCGGAGTTCGGCCTCTGACCGTTGCAGGGCGAGTTGGTCGCGGTGCTGGTCAGAGATGTCCTGGACCATGGCGTAGTAGCCATCGATCCGGCCCTCGGCGTCGTAGCGAGGCACGAACTCCGAGCGAACATGGCGTGTGCCGACCTTGTTGTAGGTGACGGTCTGTTCGCTCACGAAGGCCTCGCCTGCCAGCGCGCGATGGACGATCGGGCCCATGACCTCCCAGGCGGCGTCGCCGACGACATCGGAGACGAGGCGGCCCTTCATTTCTCCCGGGACGAAGCCGAACCAGTCCTCATAGGCCTGGTTGGCGAAGACGTAGCGGAGGTCCGTGTCGACGAAGCTCACGAGCAGGGGAAGGCTATCGGCCAGCCTTTGCAGCTCAGCGGCGTTCTCGCGTGAGGCCTGCTCCGCCTCGCGCCTCGCCATCGCCGCGCGGGTGCGTTCAGCGAAACTACGGACGAAGGCGATCTCGTCTTCCGTCCATGATCGGGGCTCGGTCGAATGCACCAGGATTTGCGCCACGACCCGCCCGTTCTCGGTCACCGGCACGTCCAGGAGGGCGCGGATGCCGAAGGCCAGCAGAGCGTCTGGCGCGTCGCGGGTGCGGGGGTCGGTCTCCACGTCCGTGATAACGGCGGGCTCGCCCGCCAGAATGTCCGAGACGTAGCTGCCGTAGGTGCGGAAGTGGTGGACGCCTGCGACGCTGGGCGCGCCGTCCCGCGTCCAGTCGCGCTCGACCACGATGCTCTCGTTGTCCGCGTCAATGACGCCGTAGCCGACGCGTGACGCGTTCAGAATCTGTCCGAGAATGCGACCGGCGACGAAGCCGATCTCCGCGACGTCACTGAGGGACGCGATGGCGTCATCCAGTTCGATCATGGCCGCCTGACGCGCCTCGAACCGCTTCCGGTCGGTGATGTCGTTGAACAGGATGGCGACGCGGCGGTCGGCCGGATCGCCGATGCGCAACGCCTCGACATCGTACCAGCGGCCGAAGATATCGGCTGGATTTTCGAACCGGACGGGTTCGCCCGTCAGGGCGACACGCCCGTAGAGTTCGAACCAATGTTGCTCGAGTCCCGGAGCGATGTCCGAAACCCATTTCCCGTTCGCGTCCCGGAGGCCGGTCATCTCCTCGAAGGCGGGATTTCCCTCAACGATCATGTAGTCGATGGGGCGCATGGCCTCGTCGAACTTCATCTGGATGATGCAGAAGCCCGATGTGATCGCCCCAAAGAGCGTGTCGTACCGGGTCTCCGTTTCGGCCAGGGCTGCAGCGTCAGCACGCCGGTCGGTGATGTCGAAGCTGACCCCGGGAAAACGGACCGGTACGCCTGCGTCATCGGCGATGACGCGCCCTTCGGCGGCGACCCAGCGAATCTGGCCGTCGGGTTGGATGAGCCGGTATTCCGAGCGGAATGGCTCTCGGGTTTTGAGGGTGCGCGTGATCTCCTCGTTGACCCGTGGGGCGTCATCGGGATGCATGGCCGTGAAGAACCGTGTGATCGGCGCGCCCTCGTGGGCAAGAGCGGGATCCACGCCGTAAATCTGGGCGAAGCGTGTATCGGCGACGACCTTGTCGGCGATGATGTCCCATTCCCAGGTGCCGACACCCCGTCCGGCGGACAGGGCGATTTCGAGTCGCTCGTTGGTCTCGGCCTGACGCTTCTCGGCCGCCACCCGTTCGGTGGTTTCAACCACGGTGGCGATCACGCCCGCCGGCATGCCGTCCTCGCCCGGGACGGGCCAGTAGTCCAAATTCATCCAGACCTGCTCCGGCCGCCCGTGGCGGTGCAGGGTAAGTTCCTGGTCCTTGTAGGCGAGGGTGCCGCCGGCCAGACCGACCTTCATCACATTGGCGTTGAAGTCAGCGACCTCGGGCCAGCCCTCCAGCACGTTGGAGCCCAGAAGCTGCGGGTGACGCCCACCGGCGAAGACCGAGTAGGCGTCGTTGTAGATCATGACGCCCTGCGGGCCCCACAGCATCACGATCGGCACAGGCGAGGCGACGACGAGACCCGTGGCCGTCTTCAGGCTCTGCGGCCAGTCGCTGACCGGACCAAGCGGTGTCGAGGCCCAGTCGTGAGTGCGGATACGCTCCGCCATCTCGCCCGGGTGGGCCAGAAAGGCGGCGACGGAGGCGTTCTCCACCGGGGAGGGCGACGTCGCGGGCGCGCTGTCGGGCTGATCTTTCAGTGGCTTGCCCCCCTGATAGCGCGCTTCGATGCCGCTCCGCGCACTGCAACGCGAAACATCGGCAAAAGCTTCATGGAGCCGCTTCCGTCAAGTCGTCGCTCCCGGGCCGTTGCTTCACGGCGACAGCGTGCCTAGATCGAAGCGTCCGGCGCGCCGGATGCGTGAACCGTGCCGTTCGCACTGTTCGCACCCTGATTTTCGCCAGTCCGACCGCCGGAGAACTCCCTATGACCGACGCTTCGTACGACGCCAGCCGCCATCGCAAGGCGGGCCGCGGCAAGATCTACGACTCCATCATCGAAACCATCGGCGATACGCCGCTGGTCGCCCTGCCCCGGCTGTCGGCGGAATATCAGCCCAAGGCCCGGGTGTTGGCCAAGCTGGAGTTCTTCAATCCGATCGCCTCGGTAAAGGATCGCATCGGCGTGGCCATGATCGAGGCGTTGGAGCAGGCCGGGAAGATCGGCCCCGGCAGTGTGCTGATCGAACCGACCAGCGGCAACACCGGCATCGCGCTCGCCTTCGTGGCGGCGGCCAAGGGTTACAAGCTGATCCTGGTCATGCCCGAGAGCATGTCGATGGAGCGCCGCAAGATGTTGGCGTTGCTCGGCGCGGAGCTGGTTCTGACCCCGGCCGAGAAGGGGATGAAAGGCGCGATCGCCATGGCGCAGGAGCTGATCGAGCGGACGCCCGGCGCGATCAGCCCGGCGCAATTCGACAATCCGGCCAATCCGGCGATTCACCGTGAGACGACGGCCGAGGAAATCTGGGCCGACACGGCCGGCGCCGTCGACTTCGTCATCGCGGGCGTGGGCACAGGCGGCACCATCACCGGCGTGGGCCAGGTGTTGAAGGCGCGCAAACCCTCTGTGCAGATGATCGCGGTCGAGCCGACGGCCTCGCCCGTGCTGTCGGGTGGCGAGCCGGGGCCGCACAAGATCCAAGGCATTGGCGCCGGCTTCATTCCGACCATCGTTGATCGTTCGGTCATCGACGGCGTGGAACAGGTGTCCAACGAGGACGCGTTCGACATGGCCCGCAAGGCGGCGCGGGTCGAGGGTATCCCGGTCGGCATTTCGTCGGGCGCCGCCCTGACGGCGGCCTTCCGGGTCGCGGCGCGCGAGGAGAACGCGGGCAAGACGGTGGTCGCCATCATCCCCAGCTTTGCCGAACGTTATCTGTCGACGGCGCTGTTCGAAGGGCTTTAATGCGCCGTTGGAACGATCGAACAACGGTTTTCACCCTGGGTTGTCGGGCGTCTACAGTCGTCACAGGCGGTTAACCGCACCCGCGGTATCCTGGGCCTGATATGTCCGACCCCGCCGCCCTGCCTGAGGAGACCGCGCCCGTCGCCTCTCTTCGCGCGCGCCATGCGCTTCTGAAGCGGCTGGCCGATGTGGTGTCTCTGCCGGCCAGCCGGATCAACGCGTTCGAACGCGCGGTGACGGGCGATCTGCTGGTCGAGATGCTGCGGCTGGCTTCGCCTGAGGATCGCCGCCGGGTCGCAGCGCGGCTGGCTCCGCTGGCGGAGTTGCCCAATGCCCTGGCGCGGATGCTGCTGCGGGACGAGCCGGATATCGCCGGCCTGCTGATCGAGCAGTGCGCCTCGCTGTCCGACGCCGACCTTGTCGCCTGTGCGCGGGACGCCACGGCCGAGCATCGCTTCCTGATGGCGAACCGCCGCGGGTTGTCCGAGGTGGTCACGGAGACCCTGCTGAGTTTCGGCGAGAACCCGGTGATCGAGGCGGTGCTGCGCAACACGTCCGCGCGGCTGAGCCAGGTGGCGGTCGAAGGCGTCGTGAGCCTGAGCCGCACCGAGCGGGGGCTGTGCATGCACCTGCTGAAACGGCCCGAGTTGAGGCCGTCGGGCGCCTACGTCATGTTCTGGTGGTGCGGACCCGATGACCGCCGAACCATTCTGCAGCGCTTCGCGGTCTCGCGGGAAGTAATGCAGGAGGTGGCCGAAGACGTCTTTGCCATGGCGGCCGAGGAGGGGTGGCAGGACCCGGTGTCGCGCAAGGCCCTGCAGTTCATCGAGCGCCGGCAGCGAAACCGGGCCGCCATCGCCAAGAGTCCGTACGGCGGGCTCGAGGAAGCGGTGATGGCCGCGGGCGAGAAAGGACTATCGCGCGAGATCGCGACCGAGATCGCCTATCTGTCCGGGGTGAAGCCGATTACGGGAGCCAAGATCCTGGGCGATCCTGGCGGGGAGCCGCTGGCTATCCTGTGCAAGGCGACCGGACTGGGCCGCAACGAGTTGCAGGCCTTATGGCGGTCCACGCGGCGTCCCGAAGTGCGGGTGGACGGCTCGGCTGACCCGATCTGGGAGCGGGTCCAGATCACTTATGAGATGCTGGCTGTTGATCGGGCGCAGACGGTCCTGCGTTACTGGAACTGGTCGTTGTCCTCGGCGCTGACCCCCGCTCTACTCAGGGCCATCCGTGACGGTGAGGAAGAGGGGCTGGACGACTATTCAGCTCCGGAACGCGCGGCGATGCTGGCGCTGGCGGAAAACTTCGGCCGCTGAAAAGGCCCGCCCGGGGCGTCCATCTCATCTGATCAGGTGGTCGCCTGTGGCGCCATTGCTTTCAAAACAGAACATATCTATTCAAAGCGCCGACGATTGGTCGCTACTGATTCAGTCGAACCGAAAAAGATAGTAGGCGGGATGATCATGGAAGAGACTTCGCAGCTGCTCGAGATGACCGCCGACATCGTGTCGGCCTATGTCGGCAACAATAACGTGCAGGCTTCGGAAGTCCCCGGCCTGATTTCGAGCATCCACGCGGCGCTGTCGCAGGTTTCGACCGGTGCGGTCGAGCCGGAGCCGGAACCCCGTGAGCCGGCCGTGCCGGTCCGCAAGTCGATCACGCCGGACTACCTGATCTGCCTGGAAGACGGCCGCAAGTTCAAGTCGCTGAAGCGTCACCTGCGCACCAAGTACAACATGAGCCCCGAGGAATACCGCGCGAAGTGGAACCTCGCGAAGGACTATCCGATGGTCGCCCCGAACTACGCCAAGGCGCGTTCGGACCTGGCCAAGCAGATGGGCCTGGGCCAAGGCGGTCGTAAGCCGGCCCGCGTGACCCGCGCCAAGAAGTAAGCGTCCGCGAGGACAGCCGAAGACGCCCGCCGGAGTGATCCGGCGGGCGTTTCTGTTTTGCGATCAGAAGATCAGGCGGCCTGGGCGCCGCGGCGCATGCGCCAGAACCGCAGGGTGCGAAGCGCGGCCTCGCGGCTGAGTTCGGCATACATGCGGGCGTAGGCGTGAGCCTTGGCCATGGCGTCGCCGTCGTCGTTCAGCAGGACCACGGCGTAGGTCAGGAACAGGGCGCGATCCAGGTCGGCGGCCTTGCAGACGACAGCCAGGGCGTCGAGTTCACGCCGATCGACGATCTGGCGGGCCGTGTGAAAGTCGATGTCCGCCAACTGGGCCAAGGCGATCAGGAAGGACGTACGGCCGTCCCCCGAGCGCAGGAAGCGGGCCAGCATCTGGGGCGTCAGCTGCCCGGCGGCCTTGAGTTCCTCCACATAGGCGAGGCATTCCGAATAGTCGGGCGGCAGGGCGCCGTCGTCGGTGGCCACGCGGGCGCGACCGGCGGCCAGAGCGGCGTCCAGCAAGGCCGGGTCCATGCGCGCGTTCTGTTCGAGGATCTGGTTCCGAAGGCGAGCCTCGACCACGAAATACATGTCGTTCAGCAGGTCGGCGGGCAGGCCGGCACGGGAGACGGTGACGTCGTGCAGCGCCGGATTGACCCTCGCGCGTTCAACCGCGGTCTCGGAGGCCTTGCGGGAAAGGCGTGCGCCGTCGTTGCGCAGCAGGGTTCCCAACGTCTCGTCGTCGCCGCGCTCGACAATGACGTCTGAAATGGCTTCGGAGACCGAGGGACGGGCGGAGACGGCCCGCAAGTGATCCTGACCATGTTTGCGAACGACGCCGAGCAGGTCTTCGTCGGTCAGCACCAGCGAGTGCGCCAGGACCGCGCCGGCCACGGCGGCCTCATCATTGGCGAGACGCCGGATGAGGGCATGCGGCGCGTCTGGAGCATTGGCGAAGCGGGCCGAGAGTTCGGCGCGAACGGCCGTCTCCATGTCGTCAGCCAGCTTGGCCAGCACGGAGCCGTAGAGAGCGTCCTCGGTTCCGGTCCGGGCGGAAGCGCCGAAGAAGTGTTCGGTCAGTTCACGCAGCAGGGCCCGGCGTTTCTCGCTGGACCCTTCCTCCGCAAGGGCGATCAGGTCGGGCAGGCGCGACACGGCCACGGTGTCACTCACTGGTAGTCCCCTTCCGGCGCGGCGGGCTGGGTGCGAACGCGACCTTGGGCGTCCCGGATCAGGGTGGGCGCCTGATCCGGTTGGGCGAGATCCTGGGATGCGATGGTAACCGGCGCGGTGATCGCCAGGGCGTCGACATAGGTGGGCGCAGGCAGGGTCAGACTGTCGGGCTCCCGTCCGGCCTGCCGGTGCACCGAATAGTAGCGAGCTCCCTGTGCTGAAGGGCGGTCGTCCGGATTGGCCGTAACCATGGCGACACGCCGGGGGGCGAGCTCCGGCGTAACGGGCGCGGCTTCGGCTTGGCCTTGGGGCGTCGCGGGCGGAGCCTGCGCGGGCGCCGTGGGCGGTGTCTGCTGCATGCGGAAGATCGGCGCGTCGCGGCGGGGCGCCATCGGATCGTCCACCGGACCGGCGACGGAGACAGCGGGCGGGGGCGAGGCGAGCACCACATCCGCGGGGGCGGGCTGACCATGGCCGCCCTGATCCGGAAGGAAGTCCGGAGTCGCGCGCGGCGCCGGGGTGGGCTGGGGCGGGGGGCGCGAGACCATGGCGACAGGCGCCGGAGCAGGCGGCCGCATCCAGGCGTTGGCCGGAGTGAGGGTGCGGCGCGGGGCGTCAGGGGCGACTGTCGAGGCGGTCGGAGCCTGTGAGCCGCCGCCGTGCGGAATGACGCGATTGGAGCGGCGCGAGGGCGCGTCGGGCTGGGCCGGCGCTTCTGCCGCCCCGGGCATGGCGACATCGCCACGACCCGCCCAATTCAGGTAGTGGGGCGGCGCGGACGGCGGCGTCTGGGCGAGCGCCACGGTCGCGGACCCCGTCGCCGCGAGGGCGAAGACCATAAGGCCGAGGGTCTGACAGTGGGCGCGACGCAAGGGGCGTATCCGGACGTGGGGGTTTGGGATGTCACGGTATCCGTGTCGGGCTTAACCCGTGACTAACGCGCCGATCAGGAGAGATGCGCACGCACGCGGCGTTCGATCAGGCCGACAAGCCCGCTGAGCGCCAACCCCATGACCATTAGGCAAACCAGCGCCGCCAGCATGTCTGCGGTGCGCAGACGATTGCCGGACTCGAGCAGCCGCCACGCGAGCCCCTGGGTCGCGCCTGAGCCCGAGACGAACTCGGCCACCACGGCGCCGATCACCGCCAGTCCCGAGGCGACGCGCAGGCCTTCAAGCGCGAACGGCAGGGCGGCCGGGATGCGCAGGCGGAGCAGGCGCTGAAGGCGCGTGGCGCCATAGAGATCGAACAGGCGCTCAAGGTCCGGGTCCGCGGACTTGAGTCCGGTCAGGACACCGGAGAACAGAGGAAAGAAGGCGACGGCGGCGGCCAGGGCGATGACAGCGCGGTCCGCGTGATCGAGCCCCGCCCAGATCAGAACCAACGGCGCGATGGCGACGACCGGCGTGACCTGAAGCGCGACGGCGAGGGGCCGGACGGCGTGCTCCGCGGACCGATTGAGCGAGACGGCGAGGGCCGTCCCGCCACCGAGGACAGTCGCGACCGCGAGGGCCTCAAGCGCCATGCGGAAGGTCTGAAGCGCGGAAGCAGCCAGGATGGGCGCGCGGTTTACAAGGGCGGCGGCGATCGCGCTGGGCGGCGGCAGGAAGTAGACCGGGACCTCAAGGAGACGGCAAGCCGCCTCCCATACCGCGAGCAGCAGGATGACAAGCAGTGCGGGGGCGAGGATTCGGCTCACGCGACCCGGTCCGGCATGGCGTGGGCGAGAGCGGCGGCGAGGTCCTCGACCTTCTCGCGATAGGCGGGCTCAGCGCGCCAGCCGGCGGGGCGGGGAATGACGCCGGGCGCGGGACGGGCCATGGCGACCTGACCGCTGACGGCGTCGAGCACGACGGTGCGTTCAGCCAGATAGACGGCTTCCTCGATGTCATGGGTGACGAACACGATGGCCGGACGGGGCGTCCTGCCGGCCCAGAGCTTGTGCAGGTCCTCGATCAGATGGCGGCGGGTGACGCTGTCCAGTGCTGCGAAAGGTTCGTCCAGCAGCAGCAGGTCAGGTTGGGTGACCAGCGCCCGTGCGAGGGAGGCGCGCATGGCCATGCCGCCGGAGAGCTGACGCGGACGGGCGTTCAGACGCTCGCCGAGGCCGACCGACGCCAGGGCGACAGCGGCCCGATCCCGCGCTTCGTCCTTTGGAGTTCCGGCCAGTTCCAACGGCAAGGCGACGTTGGACTGGGCGTCGGCCCAGGGCATCAGGGTGGGGGACTGGAAGACGAAAGCGGTACGGCCCGGAGCGGTCGTGACGGCATGGCCCTCGGAAGGGCGCTCCAGTCCGGCCAGCAGGCGCAGGGTCGTGGACTTGCCCGCGCCGGAGGCTCCGACCACCGCGACGATCTCTCCCGGGGCGACGGTCAGGTTCAACGGCCCGATGGCGGCGCGGTCCGGATAACGGACAACGGCGCCGGTCAGCGCCGCGATGACCTCAGCCACGGCGTCCGCGTCCGGGCAGGTATTGGGTGGTGAAGGCCTGACGCCAGTCGAGGTTGGTCGGATAGACGCCCGCCTGACTGGTGACATCAAAGAAGGCTTGCCAGCGCTCGTCGGTCATCGTGCCCAGACCGTAGAGGGCGGCGTCGCCTCCATCGACGATGCCGTTGGCCTTCAGCTTTTCGCGCGCCTGGTCGAGGATGTCCTGCGTCATCTCCGGATTGTCGCGGCGGATCAGTTCGTCGGCGGCCTTGCCGTCGCCCTGTATGTAGTCTCGCCAGCCCTCGGCGGACGCGGCGATGAAGCCGCGCAAGGCGTCGCCGTTGTCACGGGCGAAGGCGTTCGGAGCCAGCACCATGGTGGCGTAGGAGGGGTAGCCCTCGTCCGCGAGCAGGAAGACCTTGGGCTCGAAGCCCGCTTCCTTCTGGATCGTATAGGGCTCGGAGGTCAGGTAGCCCTGCTGCACCGCGCGCGGATCGGCCAGGAAGGGCGCGGGATTGAAGGTATATTTGCGGACCTGATCATCGGTGAAGCCGTATTTGGATTTCAGCCAGACCCAGAAAGCGTTGATCGAGGCGTCAGCGAGGAGGAAAGGCCGTCCGGCCAGATCGGCGATGCTTTCGAGCGCGGGGTCAGGGTGGGCGATGAGGACCTGCGGATCCTTCTGGAAGAAGGCGGCGACGGCCTTCACCGGGGCGCCCTCGGCGACCAGGCTCATGGGGATGAAGCTGTTGGAGCCCATACCCAATTCGACGGCCCCTGCCGCCAGGAGTTGGGGGACGTTCACCGCGGGGCCGCCCTGGATAATCTGGACGTTCAGGCCGCGCTTCTCATAAGCCCCTGAGGCGACGGCCTGATAGAAGCCGCCATGCTCGGCCTGGGCGCGCCAGTCGGTGGCGAAGCGCAGGCGGATGCGGCCATCGGCGTCGGGTTCGACCTCGGAGCGATTACAGGCGGCGAGCGCGGTCGTGGCGGCCAGAGCTCCGGCCCCGGCGAGCAGGGCGCGGCGGTCGGGCGCAAAACGGCGATTCCCACGCGAGGTCATGGCCTTGTGTACGGCCAAGGCGGGTATTGTGGAAGGGAGAAGGGCTGGAGCCAGGCGCCGTAATTGAGCGAGGGGACGAAGGGCCTCGGCGAACCGGTGCTCCTCGTCCCCTCGCCAAGTCCGGGTTGGACTTGGCCTTTGAGGTTTCAGACCTTGGCGTCAGCATCAGCAGGGCGAACCCCGACGATGGTCAGCTGTATCCTTTCGCGCCCCTGGTCTCCGGCGTTCCACAGGTCTGGCCTGCGCCGTCCTTCGATCCCGATCCGGTTCCTTTCCGGTTCCGTCTCCGGCCGGAGCCTTCGACATCCCCTTGGGGCCTTGATCCTGCCTCCCGCCCGTTTTGGTCCGAAGACCAGCCGTAGCGTCGGGTCAGAGAGCCGGGCCGGTTCGCCTTGAGCCCCGGGTCTCCCCGGATTTCCGCGCCGCCGTGTCCCTCGGCCTGATCAAGCTCGCTCCAAATCCCCGATCCAGCAAGCGCCTCAAATCGTCCTGTTGTGGATCATTTTTGGGATAAAATGTTCCCAATCTCTGTATCGACGCTGGTTCGACAGCATTTTTCTTCGACAGGTTAACGGCTTACGGGTTTACTCACAGCGCCGCTGAATATCGTCAATTTTGCTCCGAAGCGCGCCGAATTCGGGTCAGCCGTGAAGCGTGCGGTCCAGCCAGAGCCGGATTTCCGAGCGCGCGCGCCGCGCAACCGGACCGCCGAAATGGATGAAACCGTGCGGCGCGAGCGGGACTTCTATCAATTCTGACGGCGCGGCGGCCGACCAGGCGTCGGCCATCAGCACGCTGTCGTCCCGAAGCGGGTCCAGATCGCCGGCCATGAAGAGGGCGGGCGGCAGGTCCCGCATGGTGGCGTAGAGAGGTGAGACATCAGGACTGCGACGGGCCGCCTCGGCCCGATCAGGCAGAAGACGAGCGAGGTCGGCGGCGAGGGTCGGACCGTTCAGGAGCAGCGACTCACGACCGGCGGCCCGGACTGAAGGCGTGCCCGTCAGGTCGTAGACGCCGTAGACGAAGACGCAGCCACGCACAGCGTCCAAGCGACCCTCGTCTCGCAGAGCCATGGTGGTCAGGGCGGTCAAATGGGCGCCGGCGGACTGGCCACACAGGAAGATGTCCATTGTCCCGAAGCGGGCGGCGGCGTTGTCGATCAGCCATCGCCCGGCAGCGGTGCAGTCGTCGATAGCGTGTTGCAGCAGCACGCCTCGTGTCACGCTGAGCAAGCGATAGTCGACGGAGACGACGGCAAGTCCGCTCTCAATGGCGAGGTCGGCGTTAAGGTGGTCGTTCAAACCGGCGCTGCCAACCACCCAGCCGCCGCCATGCATGTCGAGGACGACGCCTCGCGGCGGCTTCGGCGGATGCAGGATGCGGAGTGGCACGCCGCCATCGGATGAAGGGATCCGCAGGGTCTCGACGCGGACACCGCGGCGCCTGAGCCAAGCCGCGGTGACAGTCTGCGCCGCTCCGCCGAAGGTCGCGTTGGCCCATTGGCTGGCCTGCAAACGCCAGCCGTCGGCCTTCAGTCGTGGCATGAGGCTGAGGGTCGCGTTGATACGGGCCGCGGCGCGGCGCTCGGAAGGAGTCAGTTCAAGACGGCGAACGACAGCGGACATGGCGGCAACCTAGAGCGGTTCGCCGAACCCGGCCATGTGGCATCGGACCGCCGGGTCAGCCCGTCAGGGCGGCTTTCTTCTCTTCCAGTTCCAGCCATTCCAACTCGGCGTTCTCGAGGTCCGAACGCGCCTTCTCGGACGCCTTCATGGCGCGGTCGAAGGCATCGGGATCGCGGGAATAGAGGTCCGGGTCGGCGAGAACGGCCTCATGCTTCGCGATCTGGGTGGGCAGGGCTTCGAGCAAGGCTTCCAGCTCTTTCAGGCGATGCACGTCCTTGAAGGAAAGCTTGCCCGGCTTCTTCGGCGTGGCGGCGATGGAGGCCGGAGCCGGATTGGCCTCGGCGCGCCGGGCGGCCTCCTTGTCCTGCGGACGGGGGTTGGCGCCGGGCTGCAGGAAGGCCGGGTTCTGCCGGATGAAGTCGGTCCAGCCGCCGGGGGTTTCGACAATGTCGCCACGCCCATTCATGGCGATGGTCGAGGTGGCGAGGCGATCCACGAAGTCGCGGTCGTGACTGACGAGGATCAGGGTCCCATCGTAGGACTCGAGCAGTTCTTCGAGCTTGTCGAGGGTGTCCATGTCGAGGTCGTTGGTCGGCTCGTCGAGGACCAGCATGTTGGCGGGCTTGGCCAACGCCCTTGCCAAGAGAAGTCGGTTCCGCTCGCCACCCGAGAGGGTGGAGATAGGCTGGCGCAGTTGGGCTTCCGAGAACAGGAAGTCCTTGGCGTAGGCGGCGACGTGTTTGGACACGCCGCGTACGAGGATGGAGTCGCCACCGCCGGGGGTCAGCGCGTCCCATAGTGTCATGTCGGACTTCAGACCCTCCCGGGACTGGTCGAGATAGACGGGATCCAGGTTGGCGCCGAGGCGGATCGTGCCGGTGTCGGCGGGCAGTTCTCCGAGCAGGATCTTGACCAGAGTGGTTTTGCCCGCACCGTTGGGGCCGACGATGGCCAACCGGTCGCCGCGCATGACCCGGGTGGTGAAGGGCTTGATGACCGGTCGATCGCCGAAGGATTTGGACACGTCCTTGAGGTCGGCAACGAGCTTGCCCGAACTGACGCCGCTGTCGACACCGAGATAGAGCTCGCGCGGCAGGTCCTTGACCCGTTCGGCGCGGTCGGCGCGCATGGACATGAGGGCGCGGGCGCGGCCCTCGTTGCGCGTGCGCTGGGCGGTGATGGAGCGATAGAAGGTGTAGGTCTCGGCTTCGATCTTCTTGGTCAGGCGGCGTAGCGATTCCGCTTCTTCCTCCATGACTTTCGCTGCCCAGTCGTCGAAGGCGGCGAAACCCTTGTCCAGGGTGCGGACCTTTCGGCCTTCCAGCCAATGCACCGACTGGGTGACCCGGTTCAGGAAGGCGCGGTCGTGGCTGACGACCAGAACGGCGAAGCGGGCCGACAGCAGTTCGTTCTCGAGCAGTTCAATGGCCAGAATGTCGAGGTGGTTGGTCGGCTCGTCGAGCAGGAGCAGGTCTGGCTCCTCCGCGAAGGCCTTGGCCAGGGCGGCGCGACGGGTCTCGCCGCCGGACAGGTTGACCGCGGGCTTGTGCGGATCGAGGCCGAAGGTCGTGAGCCAGCTTTCGGCGGTCCAACGCTCGGCCTCGCCGGAGGCGGCATAGTCGAGGAGGGTCTCGCCCTGAATGTCCGGCTCCTGCGGCACATAGGCGAAGCGCGTGCCCGCCTGCACGGACCGATCACCGGCGTCAGGCTCGATCAATCCCATGGCCAGCTTCATCAGCGTGGATTTGCCCGCGCCGTTTCGGCCGACCAGCGCGGCCCGGGTGCGTGGCTCAATGGCCATATCGACCCCGTCGAACAGGGGGCGTTGACCGTCCTGAAGACGGACATCCTTGAGGGCGACGAGAGGGGGACGGGCTGCCATGGCGGGCCATATAGAGGAGGGGGCGTCGCATCGCCACGACCTTGCGCTATTGATTGTTACCGTCCAGCCGGTATGTAGCGGAAATGGACACTTCGCCCCGCCGCCGCGCGCCCGAAATTACCCGCGCCGAAATCATCGACAAGGCGCTTGAAGTCGCCGCCGACCTGGGGCCGCTGGGCTTTACCCTCGATGCCGTCGCGGCGCGCACCTCGGTGAGCAAGGGCGCGCTGTTGCACCACTTCCCAACCAAGATGGCGTTGCTGGAAGGGGTGGTCGACCATCTGGCGGCGCTGTTCTGCGAGGCGATCCAGACCGAAGCCGCGCGAGATCCCAAGGCGTACGGCCGACTGGCGCGCGCCTATCTTAGGGTGACGATCAACGACGCGGTCACCTCGCATGACGTGAGTATCGGGCGGGCGATGCTGGCGGCCTGCGCCATCGAGCCGTCGCTGCGCGAGCGCTGGTCGCGGGCGACGGATGCGGTGAAGGCCGACGATCCGACAGACCCTGTGGGGGCGGACGACGCGCTCCTGCTGCGCCTTGTCGCGGATGGATTGTGGATGTCGGACCTGTTTGGAACCCATGAGGTCTCGCCGGCCCAGAGGCAGGCGCTGCTGTCGCTGCTGACGCCGGGCCATATCCTGATGGAGGCCGCATGAACCCGTTGACCTGGGCGGCTTTGGCCGGCGCGATCGGGCTGGAGGTGGCCGGCACCACGATGCTGCAGATGTCGCAGCAGTTCACCCGACCGTGGCCCACACTCGGGATGGGCGTTTGCTATCTGATCGCCTTCTACCTGCTGTCTATCGCGCTGAAGCAGATTCCCGTGGGCCTGGCGTACGCGATCTGGAGCGGGATGGGCGTGGTGTTGATCGCGACCATCGGCGTCGTGTTGTTCAAGCAAAAGCTGGACCTACCGGCCGTGGCGGGGCTGGCGATGATCGTCGGCGGGGTCCTGGTGATCAACCTGTTCTCCAGGTCGGTCAGCCACTGAGCCGTCAGGCCAGTTGGCCCGAGCGACGCTTCTTCTGCTTCTTCTGCTTCTTCTGTCCGGGTTCCGGAAGGAAGATGGCGAGCCCGGTGATGACGCTGGCGAACAGCAGCCAGAGCGCGAGGGCGGCGGGCATGGTTCTGTCTATCGATCCTCCCAAGCCCGCGGCGACGGTCGAGGCCCCGATCCAGCCGACCATCAGCCAGCCGCGCCGGAGTTGGAAGGCCGGGCCGAAGCGATCAGTGGCTAGGGCGCGATCCATGAAGGCGACCCCACAGACCAATCCGATCACCAAGCCGGGTAGACCGGCCGATGCCGTCCAAACAGCGAGGCCAGCGGAGACGACCGCTCCGGCGATCAAGGCGAGGGACGCCCGACGCTGAACGGTGCGCTCGGAATACAGCCACTCCTGAATGATTGCATGGCCTCCGAAGCGGAAGGCCAGGGTGGTGCAGAACAGGGCAGCGACCAGCGATGGTTGCGATCCGGAGCCCGGCACGAAGACGGCGTAGAGGGCAATTGGAACGACGCCAATGAACTCGGCGATCCGGTAGCGTGAAGGCGCCGGCGCATGGAGGTGCGAGGTCACGATCCGCGCCCAAGCGACGACGCCGAGGCCGGTGAGAAGAACGGCCGGCCAAACCCAGTCCATGGCGGTGAAGAGAGGTGAGATCGCTAGCAGAGCCACCGCTGCGGGCGCCCAGCCCAGACGTCGCCAGAGCGGGGCGCCCCATGGTTCGCCGCCACTCCACCTGCGTGCAGGGCGCAGCACACCTTCGATCCAGGCCGTGCCGATCCCGGTCATGACCGCCAGGACAACCATCCAGCCAGCCAGGAAGTTGGGCAGGGTCGAGGGACCGAACGTGCCTGTCGCAATCATGAACAGCGAGACCACGGGCGGCAGGATCAGCAGGCTGAGCAGGAAGATGGCGCTGAATCGGGGACGGTTGAGGCGGGTACGCCAGGTCGCGACGGCGTCTGGATCGAGATGACCGTTCACGTCAGGCAAGTCATGGTCGGCGCGCGCCAGAAGATCGGCGACCTGCCGGGACAAGAACGGATCCAGACGATCAGCGATCCGGCGAAACCGGGTCTGCTTGGCGCGCAGGGCCTTCCAGGCGTCGTGGCCGACGGTAAGGGGGCGCGCCAGTTGCTGGATGGCGCGGGCGGCATCGCGCCGCCGCAGTACGGGTATGGCGTGGGAAAGATCG
>Ga0247806_10000747_pt1 | contig 18167 bp, 20 predicted proteins | sample UWRJL059202B1_FD_179935 | JGI IMG/M metagenome (GOLD analysis project Ga0247806, IMG submission 179935) | Plant litter microbial communities from Arlington Agricultural Research Station in Wisconsin, United States - UWRJ-L059-202B-1 | ecosystem: Environmental > Terrestrial > Plant litter >... | reverse complement strand
TTTTATTATACTAATCTTGGTGAGCAGTTTGAGCATCGCATACAGTATACCATGAAGTTTACTTTTTATGAAAACCGCTACACCCTGCTCTTTACCATAACGCAAATATATACTGATAATAATACACTGGTACAATCTGCCTTAGCAGATTACTTTAAAGGCGATGGTACGCTTAAGGAAGGTTTTACAAATCTTGATAAATCGCTGCAAAGCACTGTAAATAGTATTGTACAATCGCATTATGAAGCATTAATAAATTACCGTTAAACATTAAAAATAAAACCTATGGCACCAGGAACCGATGACCCCAAAGACCTTGGCGACAAAAAAATAAATAACCAGGAAAAGCAGAGCGATAAGAACGAAGGTTTTAGCGGCGATAACCTGCCTAAAAACTACGATCCATCGTCAGATAAACTGAAGGCTGAACTCGACAAAAAACAAAACGGCGTTACAGAAACTGAGCAACGAGCCCGCGATGTAAATGAAAAGAAAGCACCACCGGTAAGCAATGACGACAACACAACCCAGGATGATGGCGAGGTTGTAAGCAAAAGCCGTGGCACAGCAAGTGAAGCCGAAGATGTAGAAACTGCTGAAAACAGGGACTTTAATAATGATACAGAGAAAGGGCGATATGATAATGCCAACCCTGATAATAAGGTTAACCGCGGCAACACCCATGCCGGAGATTAATATTTAAACTATAAAACAAGAAAGCCGTAAATGATTTTTACGGCTTTCTTGTTTTATGGTATTACTAAAAATACTATTCTGTATCGTTTGTAAATTGTATGTTGGCATGCAGTTTTATGTCTTCGCTCAATACAAGTCCGCCTACTTCGTTTACATCGCTTGCATGAATATTAAAGTCGTTACGGTTTATTATACCATGTATTTCGAAACCCGCTCTCATAATACCAAACCCGTCTTTTGCTTCTCCGCCAAAAAGCACATCAAAAGTTACCAGTTTAGTAATGCCCTTAATGGTAAGATGCCCGGTTAGTGTATAATTATCGCCTACAAAATCTTTAAATTCTGTCGATTTAAATTCTATTTGCGGGAAAGCATCGGCATTAAAAAAATCAGGTGATTTTAAATGTTCGTCCCTGTCGCGATTATTCGTATCTATGCTGTAAACATCTATAAGTAAATGAAACACAGAGTGTGTAAAACTATCATGTTGAGGTGTTGCCAGTGTGCCCGAAAACACATTAAAAGAACCTCTAACCATAGATATTACCAAATGCCTTATACTAAAACTTATATCAGAATGGGCAGGATCGAGCGTCCAGTTTCTTGTAGCCATAAAATTGTGAATTATATTAAATTATTTAAAGAGGTGCATAAGCATTTTACACTATAATTTTATAAGTAAACACTTATTAAGCCCCTACTAATTTAGGCACAATAAGCCTTTTAAGCACAGGTATTTGCGTGAATTATTTGTTAAAGTTACGGTCTGTTCTACATCGGATTAAAACAGACAATCGAGCAATTTGGGGCAGTTTAAACCATTTTTAAAAGTTTTTATAACATTTTAAATAAAAAGGTTTGTTAATTAGCTAACCATCAAGACTAAGTACTACCGAACTTTGTAATATACCCAACTCAATAAAACGAAATAGTATGGCATCAGGAAAACAAACTCCGGCACCAAAAACCGATAGCGCAAAACCTTTACACAAACAAGACACACCCGAACTTGAAAAAAACATTCATGAAGCCGAAAAAGGAAGTAATGCAAAAGTAACTGCTACAAAAACTCCGCAAAAGATTCAGGATGGGGATACTTCTGAAAAGAAGCGCGAATATTAAACTACTTAATACTAACAACATGCAACCAGGTATAAATAATGACACTTTTAGCAAGAATAACACAGATACTCCGGGTAGCGGAACACAACGCACAACGGGCGAAAATAAGGATTACAGCACCAACAGCGACCGCAGTAAAAAACAGGATCAGGATCATGAACGTAAAGTAAATGATGTTCATGATAATGATAAAGTAGACAGCAGCTGGGATGCAGACTCTAAAACCTATAACCAGGACGAAGATTCATGGAAAAGGGACGAGGATAAAAATGCAGCCACATTTAACGAAGGCACACAAAACAATAATTGGGATGCTAACGAACCAATGGAGCGAACATCTTTTCATGATGATGAAACCCGGGAAGCATCTACCGATGATTATATGGATAGTGACCGCGAAACGTATAATAGGAATAATGACCGTTTTAGGTGGAGCGAACCTGAAGATGAAGAATAGAGTTAGACGTACGAATCTTAGATTCCGAACCTAATTCGCACTGAGTGGGACAGTATGTATATGCTGTCCCACTTTTATTTTAAATTCAAAATGGAACGCGGATAACACGGATGCTACGCAAACGCGGATGATTGTGGATTTCTTATAGAGACAAAGTATTGCTACGTCTAATACGATAGTATAAGATCAACACACCGCTCATCCCTCTCAAGTGGGGGAGCCAGCTTCACTCATACTCTAAAACAATCTATTTTAAATTTATTTGGGACTTAGAGCTTTAATAAATTACACCCTCCTGTGGTCGGGTTTCCAGTTTACAATAGCTTTCTTAATAACATCGCCCGATAAATTTTCTTTAACAGCACGATCTGCCAGTGCGGGTAATTCGTTGTCGGGGGCAAAACGCAGGGCAAACAGTTGCCCATCGGTAAGTTGGTCTTCTATAGGTTCAAAACGTTTGCCTGTAGTTACAAAATAACGGTAGCGCAACTCCTGCAACACTAACCGGTTTTGAACGGTAAGCGCGTAGTGCTGACGCATCATGTAAGCAACCCATGTAAGGCAGGCAAAACCAATGCCCACGGCTATCCAGAGAAAGCGGTTAGAGCCCTGCTCGTAATAAGCATGCATGCCACACAATCCCATAAGCACAAGCATAACAGGATAAAAAATAAAGTGTTGCGGCGGGTACCAGCGTATGTGGTTCTTGTAGTTTTGAGGTTTCATAGTACTATAGTTATTTATTTAAGTCGTTCGCCTGTAACACTGGCGGCAACCAGTTTTTCAAAACGCGACCGTTTTGTTTTTTCCTGTTTTGCTGTTATTATAATGTGGATTACCGCTTTTTTATAAGACGGTGCCTGCTTTATAAAAAACTCCCATGCAACGGTATTCGCTTTAAACTCGGTTTCAAGATCAGGTGGCAGCACCGCTTCTTCGGTACGCTCATGAGAGTATATTTTAGATTTTGCTTCGGTACGTTTTTCAAATGCGGCAAGCCCGGCGGGCTGCATAAGTCCGTTAAGCTGTAAATCTTCCATCTTATCAATATTTACAGCACTCCAAATGCTTGTAGCCTTTCTGGGCGTAAAACGTATGGTATAGCTGTCGTAACTCAACGATTTTCGCACACCATCTATCCAGCCATAACACAATGCCTGACTGACCGATTGTGGCCATGTAATACTTGCCTTGCCACTCCTGGTTTTATAAAACCCCACAAGCAGCTCGGTTTCTGTGGCATAGTTTTTATCCAGCCATTTGCGAAAGTCGTTTTCTGTTGCAAAAAAGGTTGGTTTCATGTTTTAAAGATTAATGTTCGGGTTTAGATCGTTTTACGCATCTTGCTCAACTTTAAACCTTACACTTTAAACAAATCCAATACCTGCCTTATATCTGTCAGGGCTTTAAAATTAGGATGGCTTACCTCATGGTCTATACGCTCGTGAGCCCACGTGGTATGAAAAGGTACATGGCAGGCATAGCCCCCTACTTCTAATACAGGGAGTACATCACTCTTTAGCGAGTTGCCTATCATCATAAGCTCCTGCGGCTGTATGTCAAGCCGCTGTAATAGTTTTTTGTAGTTTATAGCCTCTTTATCGGCCATAACCTCGATGTGATGAAAGTAATGGCCCAAACCACTATCATGTAGCTTGCGCTGTTGGTCTTTAAGATCGCCTTTAGTGGCTACCACAAGTTTGTATTTGCCATGCAGTGCAGCAAGAGTTTCCTCCACACCCTCAATCAATTCAATAGGCTTTTGAAGGAGTTCTTTGCCCAAGTCGAGTATTTTTTCAATGTGCTTCATACTCACTGTACCTTCAGACACCTTAATAGACGTTTCTATCATGCTAAGTATGTAGGCCTTAATACCATAACCATACAACGGCAGATTGGCAATCTGGTTAGTAAACAGTGCCTGCTCCAGCCCGCTGTGGCTTAGGTAATCTTCCATAAGCACACAAAAAGCCTCCTGCGTTTCTTCAAAATAAGGTTCGTTTATAAACAGGGTATCATCTGCATCAAAGGCTATAACTTTAATATCCATCGTAAAAATTTAAGGACTACTAAGATATTCGTTTTTGAGCGATAAAGTGTAACTAAAATAATGTTAAAAAATACTATTTATACATAATTACAATTTAACGCAAGGTTATGAGCGACTAAACAAATCACAACTTAATTGGTGAAAATTAGAGTAATTCGTGGCTAAAAAATCAAATCACCTGGCTCGAATGTGCAGCTACTACCTGCCAGTTAGTACCGTTATTATGCCATACCCTTGTAAACCTGAAGATCCCTACTGATGTGTGCCCGGCATAATTGAGGCTCATATCTTTAACTACCGATACTATTGCTGTAGTATCACTTAATACTTCAATCATCTGGGCACTCGTCTCTAAAGTATAGATTTCCATATCTCCTGACCGGTGCGCATTAAGGTCGTCTTCCTTAGATACCAGGTGGCCATTCTGGTTGGTAAATATAAGGTTGTCGGCAAGCAACACGTCAAGTTCTGCAACGTTACTGGTTTTCATAGCTTCAATAAGGCGCGCTTCAAGAGCCTCTATTTGTAATTTTGTATCCATAATTATTTATAGTGGTTTTAGCATAGTAAAAAGGTTGGGGTAATGGGTAACAAAACCGTCTTCGTCTACATCAATATCGGCAGAAAAGTTACCACCATCATTCTCAAAATTATATTTCATGGCATTTAGTTTGGTATACCGCTGCACATCTTCGCGTATTTCGTTAGCGAGTACATCAAAATACAATGCGCTAACCTGTTCGGTTTGGTTTTCGGTAAATTTTATTCCTTTAAGAATAAGCGAATTGGTAAATGGCGTAAGCGATATGTCTACAAACAGGCATTCGCTAAATTGACTAAACAGCGTGCCCGTAGCATCTGTCCAGTGGCCGGAAGCGTGGCGTACAAAATTGTACGAGTGTTCATTTACACCAACGGTAAAGTGAATCTCAATTTCGCGCACGGTCCAGTCAAGATTCAGGGTAAGTATATATTCAGCATACACGGCTTTAAGCCCTGCCCAGCCTTCTATCTCGCTGCGCACTATAATGCCGGTTTCCAGAAAATTGACATTGCAATGTTCTTCGGTATCATAGTGTAAACCTTCCCACACAATGCTCTTTTGCATATCCTGAATTTTACATGCAATTTAGCGAAATTTCTTTCACGCAAAGACGGGATTTAAGAAAGCTTTGGCGAAGAAATTTGATGATTTTTCATCATGAAATTAAAGAATTTTACCCCAAAGGACACAGGAAACAGGGTTTATACACAAAATTCACGAAGTTGACTGTAAACACTTCGCCTTAAGGGACACAAAGCCGTATAGCACAGAATAGCCTTTCCAATACGACTACTACAAAAGCTATTCTATTCTGAAAACTGTGACTGCGACTGAAAACTTATCGACTTCTCACATACCCCACTTTGGCGCCGCTGTTATCTACAAGGGCACCACCATTTGCAATGTATACTTTATTGGCATCCCTGTCAGAAAACATTATATTATACCCTTGTTTATCTGATTTATAGAGACTTGCTATAAGGTATACATTGTTATTTTCTACCTGCACAAGGTTGCCTTTTTTAGTAAGGTAGTATTTACCGGATGGATCGGCATTAAAATGCGCTTCGGAGGCTATATTGCCCGAATTAATACTCTGGTGAATATCAGCAGCACGCGAAGATGTATTATTTGTAGTTATTGCCACAGTTCGCACGGGTGCCGGGCGTGGCGCAATAGGCCTTCTCACTACCGTTTTTTGTACTGCAACCTTATTATTAGTACCCGAAGCCACTGTGTTACGCACCTGTGTATTTTGTGCTACAACAGCCGGTTTAGCTGCTGCCGGTGCAACATACGGTTTAGAATCTTGTTTAATAGTCGTTTTTTCTGCAACGGCAGTAGTGGCAGATGCCGGCCCTGCATTGTTCCAACCTGTGGCTATGTAAGCAAGACGATCTTTTTTAGGCGGGTGTGTATGCGAACCTTTTAACGATGCTATAAGCGACATTACGGCTTGGGCTTCTTCGAGCGAAGCTCCCATTTTATGCAGTACAAAGCCGCTAAATTCATCTGCATCCAGTTCTGTTTGCGGTCGGCTGCCCACATTATCGAGTGTATGCCCATTAAGGTGGTGGCCTATTTCGTGTGCAAAAATACTAATGGCAGCCCAGTTGCTCCCGGTGCGCTCATTAATTTTGTTCATGTACTCCGGGTTATACAGTATGTAACGCTTGCTGTTAAGCATAACCGCGGCAGCATTAGGCACATTGGCAGCGCGCAACTCAAAGTTTGCCTTGAGGCCAATGACCGACATAATATTTTTTACCACATTTTGGGCAGATGTTCCTGCCTCAAAAGCGGTAATATCGCCCTTTATATCTTCACCATAGTAACTGCACATGTGCGTGTACCGCGCCGAACCAAATTGTTTTTGTGCCACAGCAGGCACCATGCAGCATAAAGCTGCGGCAAGGATGCAGAGTTTAATGCTTCTCATAATTAGTGGTTACGCAAATAAGGCTCACGTATAACTAATTAACGCAAAAGGCACTCCAAAAAGTATATGGCTATCATTACAGTTTTAAGTTTTAACAATAAGCCTTAAAACTCTATTTTACAATCTTTAATGCCACTATAACTATAAGCACAGCAATACCCAGTACAAATATAATTTTGCCATGTGCCCTGTCAGATGCTGTGTACGTATACACACGGGCACCGTTGGGCAATGTTTTTTGGGCAGTCCATAGTACGTAACCGGTAGTGATACCAAAAAGCCCGCCCAGTAACGCGCATATATAACCAAACACGATCCAGCCGGTATGGTTTTGCTCGGGTTTGGCAAGTTCGGCTATATGTTCTTTGCGCATGTGGGTAATTTGCTGTTCGCTTAACTCCTGTCCCCTTTCGGCAAGGAGGTGTTTTGCAAGCAGATAGTCAAACTCGTTCCACTCATGCCTTTTTACTATAACTTCATGAAGTTCCTCATTGGTAAATGTAAGGATGTAATAATCTTTTGGCACATCGGCCATAAGGCTTTCTACCCTTGTTTCCATCAAGTGTTCCGCCTTTTCAAAATCTTCTGCTTTGAGCTGTACTTCATATTCTTTTAAAAGATCACCTCCGGAGAAGCTGCTTCCCAGACTGGGTGAAGCATCTACAAAAAGGCACTCAATATTATTTTGAAGTAAAAATTGCTGCACATCCTGAGCCTGTAAAGCATCGGGGTATTTTTTAAAAGAAAGGTATTTATCGCTCATAGTATCGTGATGTTGAATGGGCCTTTTATAAAAAGATTCGATAAATATAATCTTATTTTAAAATTTAGCAATAATAGTAGTAAACACTAATTAATCATATATCATAATATCCCCTATCACAAGTTAAAAGAATTTGCTTACCTCGTTACTGAAATCTCTTCGACAGGGTTTTGCATTGTTTCTCTTACCCTGCCCTGTATATAATGGGGCAATGAAACCTCTCTAACAAAAATAAGCCCATCATACATATCTGCAAGTTTAGCTTTTACTCCCCACCATTTAGGATTAAAACCATCAGCTCCTGTATCCATACATTTTAGTTTAGCATTTAAAAAACTATTCATAGCAGTATTTTGGGCAGCTTGCTTAAAATCTATAAAGAACACAGGTGCTCCTGCCTGATTTAAAACGGCTTCGGGCGTTTTCTTTTCCGGATTTATTACATTATATACAACCCCAACGACCTCTTTTTTATCATTTACATCTACACCATACAATTTACCTTGTGCATAACTAAACCCAACACTATAGTAAGCATTGCCAAAGGTGTTTTTGAGGTGCATACCCAGTCGCTTATATTTGGTATCTTCTTTAGATACATGGCTGTTGTGGGCCCAAATAAAACCTTTGGCTGCCGGGCCGTTATGCTGTAGTATCCATTGTACATTATCTGCCATGCATTTATCTCTGTACTGTTGTGTAGTTTGTAAAACAAAGCCGGTAAACTGATTTAAAATATTAAGTGTATAAAGAGCATCTTTAAGATCATTTGCCTGATCCTGATTTTCAGGTTTAAAATCCTCCTCAATATCATTTTGCAGTGTTTGCAGCTGTTGTAGGTAACCGTTTAGTTTAGCCTCATCTTTACTTTTAGAAAAAATACTTATAGCACTGCAAGAATCTAACACGGTACTGATACCTTCCTGAGTTATAATTTTGTAATTGGTTATAAACCTTTTTAAATTTACATTAGTATTTGTGCCTGTCTGGCAGTCAATGCTATAAAATTTAACCTGTTTATCGGCAGGCTTGCCCCGGTTAAAATTGCGCATCCATTGCACTAAGCCCATAACCTCTTCGTTTCTCCAAAGCGCAAACCCAAAATTACCGGTTATCTCCCTTACATCTCCTTCTCCACCTTTAATAAAGTTATTTATCTCGTAGAAATTGTTATAAACATCCTCCATCATAAAAAGGGTAACGCCTTCATTTTCTGCCAAATATTTAAAGAACTTAACTTTAAGGTCAAAAAATTCTTTAGTAAAATGTGTTGCCTCGCCAAAACCAAAAAGCTTTACGCCTTTAAAAATGTCAGATCTTTTTGCTTTAAAATTTGTAAGAGGTGTATCCTGATTAGCATCTTCTATAACTATGGCATTTTTATTAATCCAGTTGGTAACAGCAGTCTCCTGTGCATGGATAAGATTAATGCAGAATAAGGCAAGTACATAAATGTATTTCATGATGATTTGATTGATTGATTATTGATTTGATAAATAAAGGAATATAATATTAATTGCTGTTTCTGCTTTTAAAGCAATTTAAATTAATAGCTAACAGGAGAAATAGTTTTAACAAAAATAAGGCCATTATAAGCCTCAGTATATTTTCTCGAAAAAAAAGTTTGCTTTTTAGGATCAAAACCCGGGCCGCCCAAAAAAAGCTGTTTCATCGCTGTTCCGAAAAAATTTGCAGCTATAGGATTTTTTTCTGCCACATCCATATCTATAAAAAAAATGTCGGGCTGCGACAGCACTAGTGTTTCTGCGAAGGTTTTTTTATAGGGTTTATCGAGCATGTAGTACGTTTGGCCAATAACCTCATTATTCTTAAACTTATATCCTTTAAGGTTGCCACCGCCAAAATCGAAACCCATAGCATAATATCCCTCCTTAAAATATTCTTTAAGCCTGCTGCCCATACTCGGGACGGCCGTACCAAAATCTTTTTTATTAATGTGCTCATTGTGTGCCCAAATAAACGCTTTACTATTAGCTCCCTCTATTTCGAGTATTTTTAAAACATTTAGATACATAGCGTTATCCCGCACTCCTGCTGCAGGCCATGCTATATAAACAGTATATTGCTCCAAACGCTCTAACCCACGCATAATATCTTTATATTCAAATATTTGGGTGGTAATATCAGTTTTATTTTGCTCAACTAATTGTTTAATCTGCTGCAATTTTGGCAGCATTTTTTTATCCCATACTCTCAATGCTACTTTACCATATTGCGCGGCAGAGCAACTGTCTGCCGCTGCCAGCAGGCTCTCATCTATCTTTATATTATATTTTTGTACATATGTGCGCAAACGTTTACTAATATCATATCCCATTTGGTTATCAACACCGTAAAACCGTATTTGTGCTTCGCGGGGTTTGCCCCCGTTGTAGGTGCGCATCCATTGCAGTAGCTCTAAAACCTCCTGAGTTTGCCATAAATAATGCCCAAAATTTTTAAGTATGGTAGTCCTATCTCCCTTACCGGCGCTTATCCAATCGTTAATACCCTGCTCTGCCTGGTAACTTTCTTCCATAATAAAAATCCTGACTCCCTGCTGCTCTACCAGATATTTAAAGAATTTAGCTTTTAGGTTAAAAAATTCTTTACCATGATGCGATGCTTCGCCAAAACCAAACACGCGGGCATCTTTAAACTTTTGAGGGACATTTTTAGCAAAGGCTGCCAGTGGAGTATCGGGGTTAGCATCTTCAATAACAACTGCATTTTTATTAATCCAGTTAACAACATCGGTATTTTGAGAAAAGGTGAGGTTAAAACATAATAGGGCGACTACATAAATGTATTTCATGGTTGGTTTTATTGGTTGGTAGTAAAAGTAACGCGGTATGATATTAATTATTTTTAATTACTTTTATTAAAACTTCAATTTATTACACCTAAATTTTTATACCTGCTGCTATTTTTACCTACCCTGCTTTTTGGACAAGTAAAAACACCTACAATAAATTTCACGACTTTTCATAATTTAAAAAATAACTACACGAAACTTTTAGGTCTTAACGATGAATGCACTAATAATAAAAACATCAGAGTTTGAAGTAGATACATTGTCGGGGAGCTATATTGCCGTGCTTAGTAACGGAGACATGTATAGATATGGTGTTTATAGTCCTAATTTTAAAATCCTGATAAAAAAGGTAAAAGTGAATGACAACGAAAAAAGTAAATTCCTAGAACTTATTGAAAATGTTAATACACTCGACCCGGCACAGTTAAACTTAAAAAATATTGTAATGAAAGATGGTACTAAGGCTACAATTGATATTGACCATGGCTTTTTATATGGATTGGATGTATATCAGGGTAAAAATCTATACATTTCGAATCCTTTGGTGCTGATTATTTTATTACCGAAAAGGTGGACGGATATCAAATGCGGGAGAAACTTGTAACGATTTATAAAGCATTGGATTTTTCTGAAAATATAGTTGCTAATGATATTGAACATATAAAAGCGCAGGATACAATTTACATTAGTTTTAAAGAGGGAGCGTTTGAAATTAAGGAGAAAACAGGCCCTGATAAATATATGTATGCGGTACTTTTAAGCAGGTATGGTAGTTTATGTTTTGTAAAAAAACATAATATTGAGCCTATTGCAGTATCTGAAAAATTTGTAAAAGATCATACAAAACAAATTATTAATTACGATTTTTTCCTAAAATACATTTATGACCTCAATTTTCTTTATTACAAAAAGATATACGTTATCGAAGAAAAAAATTCAGCCGGCAAAATTATAATCTATCCTATTGGCCAATTTTTCAGATTGTGAAAAATTTAAACGCTACTCTTATAAGACTGCTGCAAAAGCCTAAATTTTCCGTACTTTTACCCTTACCTAATTACACTACACAATGCCCGAAAATATTACACTTTTACTCGCTTTTATTATTGCCCTTGCCATAGGTGTTTTTATTGGCAAAGCCCTGTTTACCGCAAAGGCATCTGCTGATGGTAAGGTGCAGGAGGAGCGCCACAACAGTCTGCAGCAAACCATCGAGCAGCTTAAACAACAGGCAATAGCAGAAAGGCAGAATATTGAAAAACAGGTTGCGCTTTTGCAAAACGAGCGTAACGACCTTCGCACTGCTAAAGATGCCCTTAACATGCAGCTTACTAAAAAAGAAGCCGACTTTGATAACCTGCTGGACCGCATGCGCGAGCAACGCCAGGAAACCGAAGAACTGCGCGAAAAATTCACTAAAGAGTTTGAGAACCTTGCCAACAAAATTTTAGAAGAAAAATCGAATAAGTTTACTGAGCAGAACCGTGAGAATATGAAAAATATACTCTCGCCATTGCAGGAAAAAATTCATTTATTTGAAAAGAAAGTAGAAGATACCCATAAGGAAAGTATTGACTATCACGCTGCGCTGCGCCAGCAAATTGTAGGCCTGCAAACCATGAACGAGAACATGAGCCGCGAAACGCTTAACCTTACCCGCGCACTTAAAGGCGATACTAAAATGCAGGGTAACTGGGGTGAGCTGGTATTAGAGCGTGTGCTGGAAAAATCAGGGCTGGAAAAAGGCCGAGAATATTATGTACAGCAAAGCCATGCGCTGGAAGATGGTGGCCGTGTATTGCCCGATGTTGTTATTAACCTGCCCGACGGCAAAAAAATGATTGTAGACAGTAAAGTATCGCTTATTGCTTATGAACGCTACATTAACGCCGAAGACGATCCTTTAAAACTGGTTTACCTTAAAGACCATGTTAATTCTATAAAACGCCATGTAGACCAGCTGGGCGATAAAAACTACCATGATCTTTACAAAATAGAAAGCCCTGATTTTGTGCTGCTATTTATACCTATGGAGCCTGCCTTTGCACTGGCGCTTAACGAAGATGCTACATTATACAGCAAAGCTTTTGAGCGTAATATTGTAATAGTTACCCCTACTACCCTTTTAGCCACGCTGCGAACCATAGACAGCATGTGGACGAACCAAAAGCAACAGGAAAATGCTTATGAAATTGCCCGCCAGGCCGGTGCCCTTTATGATAAGTTTGAAGGCCTTATAGGCGATCTTACCAAAGTGGGTAACAAAATGAAAGATGCCCAGGGTGAATACCAAAATGCTATGGGCAAATTGTTCGACGGGCGTGGTAACATTATAACCTCTATAGAAAAGCTAAAAAAAATGGGTGCCAAAGCCAAGAAGTCGTTGCCCGAAAGTATACTTAACCGTGCGCTTCAGCAGGAGGAAGATGATATACTACTAAACACCCCAAACCAGGAAATCTCAAATCCTAATACCTTACTGTAATGCATTCAGAATATAGAAAAGTAAGCACATCTAAAGTTACCATATCAGAACTGATGCTGCCCTCGCACACCAACTTTAGCGGGAAGATACACGGCGGCTACATCCTTATGCTTATGGATCAGATAGCTTTTGCAGCGGCATCAAAATACAGCGGCAGCTATTGCGTTACCGCGTCTGTAGATACGGTAGATTTTCTTAACCCCATAGAGGTGGGCGAACTTACCACCCTTAAAGCATCTGTAAACTACGTGGGCAACAGCTCTATGATAGTGGGCATACGTGTAATATCCGAAAACATACAAACCGGTAAGGTAAAACACTGTAACTCATCTTATTTTACCATGGTTGCAAAAGACAGCGCCGGTAATAATGTAACGGTGCCACCCCTAATGCTTTGCACGCGCGATGATGTGCGGAGGTTTTATAATTCTTTAAAACGCCTCAGCCTTAAAAAAGAAAAGATTGTACACCAGGAAACTTTCGATCATAATTCTGCTGAAGCAATAGAAGCCCTAAAAAACTACAGGGTTAAAGTGAGCGATGAACTTTCAAAGTAATACAGTTAGTTTTATATAAAATTTACTAAACAACAAACATACACGACGATAGCCTTTTATTAAGGCTATTTTTTTTTGCTTAAAATTAACACTGTATCGCTTTTATGTTATATTTGCTCCTTTAATAAATTTATTGAAGTTACCTAATGAAAAATCATTACATTTTAAGGACTTTATTTTTTTTGTCAGTATTTATTGCTTTTTCTTCTTGCGGATCGGACGACTCGCAAGACTACAAACAAATTTCGCCCGTAAATATTGATCTCACGACCGTACCCTACCAAAAATTATCTGAATATAATTTTTTTGAAGGAGAGATGAAAAACCTGGAACCTGCCTACAAAGTATTACCTTATGACCTTAACAGCAGCCTTTTTACAGATTATGCCCATAAAAAAAGATTTGTATGGATGCCGGAAGGCGCTAAAGCGACATACTCTGCCGATAATAAAATTCTTGAATTCCCGACAGGAGCTGTTCTTATAAAGAATTTTTATTACGACAATGTACAGCCCAACAATACAACGCGTATTATTGAAACCCGTTTAATGATTAAAAAAGCGAATGGCTGGATATTTGCCGACTACATATGGAACAATGAGCAAACCGAAGCCCTGTACAGCCTTAGTGGTGGCTTTACCCAAATATCATGGAAACAGGGTAATGAGACTAAAAATACAAGATATAGAATTCCGGATGAGTCTGAATGTTTTACCTGTCATAAAAACCAAGGCAAACCTATACCCATAGGACCTAAGCCACAAAACATTAACAAAGATTATACGTATGCTAACGGGAACACAAACCAACTATCCCGATGGATACAGGAAGGTTATCTTACCAACAATATACCTGCCTTAATAACCACTACTGCCGACTGGACAGATACAACAAAACCTCTTGATTTACGTGTACGCTCATACCTTGATATTAACTGTGCGCATTGCCATAGTAACGGTTCCCATTGCGATTACATGTCTATGCGCTTTGCCTTTAGCGAAACAACTGTACCTGCAAATCTTGGTATTTGTATTGCACCTGCAGAAAATATTAACGATGCACTACCTTTTATAGTTAATAAACGAAACGCAACAAAATCTGTAATGCGCTTTAGAATGAATTCTGTAATCGAAAATCAGCGTATGCCAATTTTAGGCCGAACAATTATACATACAGAGGCTGTTGCCTTGATTGATGACTGGATAAACGCTATGGATACCCCTTGCCGTTAACAAAACAAACTACTAAATATATACTGAATATGAAACAACTCTTTACCTTTGCTTTATTTTCTTTAGCCTGTATATCCTTACAGGCACAAACAAACTGCGAAAATGCTCCCGCAGTAACAATAGGCATACATAGTGTGAGTTTTGTCCCGGGAGGTAATCTCCCTCAACAAATATGTTTTAATGCTTTACCCGGCGGCAATACTAATGCTGCCTGGTATAAATATACACCCGATAATGATTATAGTGTTACTATAAATACCCTGGTTGCAAATTACCCCGTTCATGATACACGTTTAAATGTTTATTCGGGTACTTGCAATAACCTTATTTGTGTAGGTGGTAACGACGATAGCCAAAACACTACTGCTTCTATTTTACAATTTGAAGCGAGAGCAGGCAATACCTATTATTTTGCATTTGATAACGCATACAGTAGTGATGATTTTGTATTTCAGCTTTCAGAAGCAGTATATACAATACCGTTATTTACCTCGCAGCCCATAAGCCTTACGGGTGATGTTAAATGGTGCATAGTAGATATGAATGGTGATTATCTTGATGATATTGTAGCTGTGAATGGCAATGAGGTAAATTTATTGCTACAAAACAGCAGCGGTAATAACTTTACCCCTCTAAGCTACATAAGTCCTACACCAGAATTCATGCCAGGTTGGAGTATTGCGGCAGGAGATTATGATAAAAACGGCTACAACGATCTTTTGTATGGCAGTGGTAATGGAGCAAGTATCCTGTTAGCTAATAACACCGGTACTGGCTTTAGCACTGTTTTAAATTCACCGCAATCTATCTTTTCTCAGCGTTCTAATTTTGTAGACATTAACAATGACGGCAATCTTGATGCTTTTGTATGCCATGATGTTGCTCCTAATGTTTACTTTCAAAATGACGGTAGTGCAGGTTTTACTTTTCATCAGGGTGGTGTAGGAGATTATACTGCGGGTGGCAACTACGGATCTATATGGATAGATTATGACAATGACGGCGATACAGACCTATTTATTGCTAAATGCCGGGGAGGACAAGATCAGGCAGCTATAGACGAACTGCACCGCAACAATGGCGATGGCACGTTTACAAACGTGGCCGAAGAGGCCGGCCTTGCTGATTTGCATCAATCATGGTCAGCCGCATGGGGCGATTATGATAATGATGGCGATATGGATGTAATGATAGGCAACAGCGCAGGTGTGTATGGCAACAATGAAAGCCTTGACATTTCTTTAAAACAACATAAACTAATGCGCAATAATGGCGACGGTACTTTTACAAATATCACACCGGGTTCCGGTTTTGACACTTTTACAACATCAAACTTTGTGCATGTAGCACACGATTTTGATAATGATGGCTACATAGATGTTTTTTGTGGCGGCAGCACCATTATGCATAATAATGGCGATATGACCTTTAGGCCAATAGTTATAAATGCGACAACCGGCCCTATAGGAGACCTTAATAACGATGGCTTTCTTGATATACAAAACGAAAATTATATTTTCCTGAATACACCCAATGAAAACAACTGGATAAAAATTAATTTACAGGGTGTGGCCAGCAACAGGAACGGCATAGGTGCAAGAATTGAGTTGCACGGCAGCGGCGACGCCTGGCAAAAACAAATACGCGATGTAAAAAGTGGCGATGGCTTTTATTATATGAGCACCCTTAACACTCATTTCGGCATTGGCTCATTAGAAACTATTGATAGCATTGTTATCAAATGGCCATCGGGCACGATAGATACAATAGAAAACCCGGCAATAAACAGCGCTTTGCTCGTTACAGAAGGAACGCATGTATTAAACACAAAACAAGCTGCAGCTACAGCATTTACAGTATACCCTAACCCTGCAAAAGAAGTTCTTAACATAAAAAGCACAGCTACTTTTAATGCTAACAAAGCAAGCATTTTCAGCCTCGACGGTAAACTTGTAAAAACAGCGACAGTACAAGATTCGGCAATATCGGTACAATACGTTGCAAAAGGCACTTATATTGTAAAAATTCAGGATAAAGACGGCAGGCAATATGCTGCAAAATTCATTAAGGGGTAATTTAGCACAACGCTATAACAATAAAAAAGAGGGCTGCATTAAAATGCAGCCCTCTTTTAGTATATAATATTGTTACCTATTATTCGGCAACAGCGTCAAGATCTACTTTAGTCTTGTTAGCTATTTCTTTATAGGTACCATTTTCAAGTTTCTCACGAATAGCTTCATAAGCACTAAGTGTTTCGCTAATATCCTGCATAGTATGCGCAGCAGTAGGTATCATCCTTAATAGAATAATTCCTTTAGGAATAACCGGGTATATAACTATAGATAAAAATATACCATAAGTTTCTCTTAGGTCGTTTACCATAACCATAGCCTCCGGCACACTACCCTCAAGGTAAACAGGTGTAACACACGTATTAGTATCGCCTATGTTAAAACCTCTTTCTTTAAGGCCGTTTTGCAGTGCATCTACATTTTCCCAAAGCTTACTTCTAAGCTCGGGTGTAGTCTTTAAAAGCTCAAGGCGTTTAAGCGCACCTTTAACAAGCAGCATTGGTAACGACTTGGCAAACATCTGCGAACGCAGGTTATATTTTAAAAAGTCTATTATATCTTTATCGGCAGCAATAAATGCGCCTATACTTGCCATAGATTTTGCAAATGTACTAAAGTACACATCTATACCGTCCTGGCACTCCTGCTCTTCGCCTGCTCCGGCACCGGTTTTACCCAGTGTACCAAAACCGTGGGCATCATCTACAAGAAGCCTGAAGTTATATTTTTCTTTAAGGGCAACAATCTCTTTAAGTTTACCCTGCTGGCCCCTCATACCAAAAACACCTTCGGTAATAAGTAATATACCACCACCGGTAGTCTCTGCCATGTTAGTAGCACGCTGCAGGTTTTTCTCTATACTCTCTATATCATTATGCTTGTATGTAAAGCGTTTGCCCATGTGCAGGCGAACACCATCTATAATACAGGCATGAGAATCCATATCATAAACAATAATATCATTTTTAGATACCAGCGCATCTATAGTAGATACCATACCCTGGTAACCAAAATTTAAAAGATAAGCCGATTCTTTGTGTACAAACTCAGCAAGCTCGCGCTCCAGCTTTTCATGCCAATCGGTATGCCCACTCATCATCCTTGCCCCCATTGGGTAGGCAGCGCCATATTCGGCAGCAGCTTCGGCATCAGCTAAGCGCACCTCAGGGTGGTTAGCCAAACCAAGATAATCATTTATACTCCAGTTAATTACCTCTTTTCCATGAAACATCATGCGGTTAGAAAGCGGCCCTTCCAGCTTAGGAAATACAAAATATCCCTCTGCCTGTGATGCCCACCTGCCTAACGGGCCTTTATTTTTTTGAATCCTTTCAAACAGATCTTTTACCATAATCCAAGTTATCTTTTTTGTTTAAAAACGCACCAAAAGTAATTATTAAATTGCTACTGTCATAATATTTTTATGTAAAGG
>Ga0247806_10000745_pt1 | contig 18171 bp, 17 predicted proteins | sample UWRJL059202B1_FD_179935 | JGI IMG/M metagenome (GOLD analysis project Ga0247806, IMG submission 179935) | Plant litter microbial communities from Arlington Agricultural Research Station in Wisconsin, United States - UWRJ-L059-202B-1 | ecosystem: Environmental > Terrestrial > Plant litter >... | reverse complement strand
CCAGATGTTACATTAACAATTATGCGCGTATCAGCCTTTTCAAGCAACGGCAGGAATGCCTGTGTTACATCTATAGTGCCAAAAAAGTTAGTATCATACACCTTACGAATCTCATCGGTATTCATATCAGATGCATTTTGAGGGTGGCTGCCTAATATACCCGCATTGTTAATAAGCACATCCAGCGAGCCTGATTTTTCACTTACTATATTCTTTGCCGCTTCTATAGATTGTTTATCACAAACATCTATGGCAATAGCTTCAATATTGGTTAGCCCTTCCTTTTTAAGCAGAGATACCGCCTCATTGCCTTTACTAATATCGCGGCTGCCTAAGTATATAAAATATCCCTTTTGAGCTAACTGCCTTGCAGTCTCCAGGCCAATGCTTTTATTTGCTCCTGTAATTAGTACTGTTTTCATGGTTCTGTTTTTTGTAATTATTAGGCAAAGTTGGTAACTATTACAATGAAACCATTTGCCATTTGGCAAAAAGCGGTTTAGCCGTTAATGTTTTTTCGTATCCGGCTTAAAGACGATTGTGTAATACCCAAATAAGATGCTAAATAAGAAAGGGGTATACGGTTTGCCAGCCCCGGAAATTTAGTAAAAAAATTTTGGTAACGCTCTGTAGCATCTTCGCTTAACATTGGGCTAATTTTATTTACTTTCTCTGCTAAAGCCTTTGCTATAATTTTGTTCATAATTGCATCCCACGGAATAATAGTCATAGAAAGTTCGTTAAGATCTTCCTTACTAAAAGCAATATACTTACTGTCTGTAATGCTTTGTATGTAAGCAGATGAGGGTATGCCCTGATTGTAGCTCATAATATCTACGACAAGGTTATTTTCGTCTATAAAATATTTAGTAATATCGTCTCCTTTATTGTTGTAATAGCTAATCCTGAAAATACCTTCGGTAAGAAATACTATTTCGCGGGGTATAGTTCCTGCTTCGCTGTAGTACTGGTCTTTTTTTAGCTGGCGTTTTGTACCCTTGCTTTTTATAAGTTCTATTTGTGTACTGTTTAAATGCCCAAATTGAAGTAGATAGTTTATAAGTGCTTCCATAACGGTAAAGTTAGCAAATGCAGGTCTGCAACGGTTTGCCATTTGGTAAAAAAATATATTTATTACAACCTTGTTTGTATATTAGTGTGCAATAAATTATTATGCCGGTATGAATGCAGTAGGGGTTGATGGATGCAAGTATGGCTGGGTTACTGCCTCTTATAATGATGGTGCGGTCTTACTGTTTAAAAATATTAAAGACGTGTTTGACCATTATGGCAAAGACGCTGCCTTTTTTATAGATATACCCATAGGGCTTGCAAGTACTGCCTTTGCAATAAGGACATGCGAAAAAACGACAAGAGCGATTTTACCTGCTAAAAGAAAATCGAGTGTTTTTTCTATTCCCTGCCGGGAAGCATTAACTGCTAAAACTTATGCTGAGGCTAATAAGGTTAACCGCAATGTACTTGGGTGTGGCATATCTAAGCAAACATGGTTTATAATGCCCAAAATAAAACAACTGGACGATGTACTTACTAAAGATTATGACTTGCGGAACCAGATAAAAGAATCGCATCCTGAAATTGCTTTTCAGTTTTTAAATAAGGGCATTCCTCTTGCTCATAGCAAAAAGACGCTGGAAGGCATAGCCGAAAGGCTTGATATTTTAATGCGGCATGACGAAAGGTCGGGCGTGTTTTTTAAAAAAGCAATTGCTTATTATAAGAGGGGCGATGTTGCAAAAGATGATATAGCAGATGCACTTTGCCTGGCACTTATTATTAAATGTATAAATGAGCAACCCCACAGGTATAAAAAAGGCAGCTTTTCATCAAGCCCATTGCAGGATGAATATAGTATAGAAATGGCTATTTACTATTGCTCTGTTAACGATAGCTAAATATAAACGCTGTTTAAAAAGTGGCAGCTTTATTATTTGCCAGTTAATGCAAAAACCCTTGCAGGATATTTTTCGGCATAATTAGATACCAGCTGCATAATGTACTGATTGCTCCTGTAAGGCGTAACATAGTTTTTTACAGCAGCAGGATCTGTAAAACCGGCATCTGCCGTTATGTAGCCCATGCCATAAAAGTGTCCGTCCTGTACCCATATACAACTGCGCTCGTCTTTATCCCTTCCCTTATCTATAATAGCGAAGCTTTTCCTGTTACTTAATACAAAGGCAATTGCGCCTGCTACCTTTTCATTGTGCAGGGCGGCATCAGGCAAATTTTTAAGGTCGTTTTTAGGCACAGCTTCACCGTTTGTAATGACACAATATTTGCAAAAGCGGTTATCTATATCAAACTGTTGTGCCAGGCTGCGCAATACGTTTATGCCATCGTGCAAATTATTAAAAACCTGAACCGATGCCTGAAATTTGCCCAGTTTTCCTACGGCAAGGTAGCGGTGGCCACTACGCGATTCGTATTCATACAAGCCAAATTTAGGTTCGAACCGTTTTAAAGCCCTGTTATAAGCAGGCCATAATTTTTTAATTTCAGAGCATTCTAAAAGCAGCGCCATCAGTTCTGTGCCGCAAACTTCAGATGAAATAGAGTATATATCCCTTAAAAAGTGCTGCCGCTGCGGGGTAATTTTATGTCCGCTAAAATGCGAAGCCACACGTTTTTTAATGTTTACTGCCTTGCCAATATATACTACCTTATGTGCCTGGTTATAAAAATAGTAAACACCCGGTTTTTCGGGTAATTGTTCAAAGTCGGCGGGGGGCAGGTTAGGGGGCAGGCGTTGGTCCTGCGCCGTCTTTTTAATCATATTATCAATTTCGCCCTCTTTATCCCATTCCAGCAATTGTTTAAACAGTAGGGCAGTAGCATCGGCATCGCCCCCTGCACGATGGCGGTTCTCTAAAACAATATTTAGCGAGCGGCAAAGATTGCCAAGGCTGTAAGAGCCAAGGCCCGGTTTTATTTTTCGGGCAGCGCGAACGGTACACAGTTTTCTTGCGGTCCATTTAAAGCCCGCTTCTTCAAGTTGGTGACGAACAAAGGAATAATCGAAATTAACATTGTGGGCAACAAAGATGCGGCCTGTTAGCATTTGCAATACAATCGCTGCAATATCATCAAAAATAGGAGCGTGGCGCACCATTTCGTTATTAATGCCGGTAAGTGCAAATATGGGCAGCGGAATTTCTTTTTGTGGGTTTACAAGCGTTTCCCAGCGCTGTACTACTTTTGTGCCGTCATGAATAATAATAGCTATCTCTGTAATACGGCTGCCACTGGCATTGCCGCCCGTTGTCTCGATATCTACTATGGCATATTCCTGCTTATTCATTTATGGTAGCGTGGCAACTAAATTTATATTTTTAATAGAGATAACTAACTACACATCTTGTGCCAAAGCATGTTTTTTTATGTAAGGGTATGGCTACCCATCAAAAATAATTTGATTTATGCTTATCAACGCTTTACTAATTCATATACAACGTTATTATTAGTGGGTTGTCCTGTCTTAATAAAGTTAAGCCTTTCAAGAAGTTTTATGGCACTCCTATTATCAGTGTCAGTTTCAGCCCAAATGCGTTCAAGTCCAATAGTAGTAAACCCAAAATGTATGGCGAGTGTCATGGCACGGGTCATATAACCTTTTCCCTGATGCTGAGGTAACAATACACAGCCCAGTTCTCCGGCTGCGTTATCAAACCCGCGATAAAACCCACAGGTGCCAACAATTTTATTGGTAGCCCTGCTTGCAATGCCCCAGTGTATAGAGTTGCCGCTACTGTAGTTTTCATGAATTTTAGCCTGCATAGCTGCTGCCTGTGTTACAGTAGTTGCCTGTATGGCATCATAATATGAAATTTCGAGAATATCCTGTAAATCGCCGGGCTCAATTTGTCTCAGTGTGATTTCATCTTCGGTAGTTTCAGGAAAAATGAGATAGGGAGGAAGGTTCATTATAATGGTGCATTTTAGGGCGTAGATCTTTAACTAACAGGCTTAATATTAAGTAAATAAGTGGCTGCCTGGCACACTGTTTCGTTTTATTTACATGTGTCAGTTTATGCATAGTCCTATACGTTTCTGGTAGCCATGCGAATATTAAATGCTTAATTATCTAACGGAAATGCAAACCCCACGGCAGCGGCTCCCGAAAACTGGTCTACAGCATCATGAAAATAATACGTGAATTTTACTTCTATAGCATGTTTGCGGCCTAATGCCAAACCAAGGGTAACAGGGATATGTAAAAGCACCCCGCTTTTTTTAAGATTTGTATACTCTGTATGTGTTTCAAACGATCCTATAGATGCACCAATACCGGCCTCTATAAATGGGGCGACATAAGGTATAGGGGCAACCAGTCTAACCTTTGTACCAAGCAAAGCCGCATTCGATTTAATTTTCAGGTCTGTCGTGCCTGGTTCTTCACCTTTTCCAGATGCTATTATTACCCCGGCATAAGGCCTAACGCCAAACCAGCTCAGCGGGCTCCACACATATTCTGCCTGTGCATAAAACCCAGACCCGTCTAATTCAGATTCGTCAATTGGTGCGCATAGACCTATCCCTGCAGATACATCTATAAATTTACCCACATTAGGCTGTGCATAAACGTGGTTAAAAAAGGTACCGAAAAAAATAACAAAAAGGATAGAAAAATAGTGTTTGCTCATTTGTGGTGTTTTAAGCGGCAAACTTAAATTAAATTATGTAGAAATAACAAAAGATTTTATGCAATGAGCCAAATTAGCTTGCGAAGTAAGGGTTGAGTATTATACATCTTTTTTGCTCTTAATATTCGATAAGACTGTTATTAAATTATACCTTCATAATTTAATACTGTACATATTAATAATATAAGGCAAGCAATAACTACAGCTATGAAAAAGCTCTTTATTTCATTGTTTTTTTCCACGATATACTGTATTTCGCTATCCTGAGCATCAATATTTTTATAATATTTCATAGTCCAAAGTCTAAATATTGTACCATTACAAGATAATGGCAAAATCATTAAACAGGTTTTAAAGAAACATTAATTTTAAAATATTTACATAAAATTGTTGCATTTTTATTTCATTGATAATTTTTTTCTATACAACCTTGTTTTTTAGAGATTTACAAATTTTGAAGTAATTTTAAAATTAAGCTTTCATATACGTGCTATTTAATTTAAAGCAATAGGGTAATCATATAATACATAAAAGATTAAATTATAAATAAAAGTGTTCACTCATCAAATCGTGATAATTTGAGTATTATTAAATTACACTTATAAAATCATTATTAAAGTATTAACAACAGCCTGTAAAACAAGGAAGAAATGGCCGATTCTTTACATGTTGTTCTTCACATTATAAGTGTAATCTACTTATGTATAATAGTATAGTATTTTATCGTATGTGGTACTACATTACGTAAACAGAGAGATTGAAAGAATTTCGGGCAAAATATATATAAAGAATATACATAAATGTAGTATTCTATTTTATCTCCTTTTTATCCACCTTAAATTCTGTTGCCTGGCTACCCAAGAGTCCGTCGCCACTAACGCCCTCTATTACTATCCTGAATTTTGAATTAATATCTGATGTAAAAAATTCGACTTCGGCTACACCATTAGCATCGGTTACAAGGTCAGGTTTCCAGTATAGCGTATTCCTGAAATCATTAGTATTGTCAATTGTTTCGGCATCATAAACCGGGCTGTAAAACTCTTTTGGTGGATAGTAGCCTTTTATACGTGTCATATTAAATTTTGCCAGCAACTCATCCTCCGTATAATGATGAAATTTGTAAGGAGCAAGAAGTACGTTTGTATTGGGGTCTCTATACACTACGCCCTCTACAGGCCTTAAGCCATTGTAGGGATGCCGCGGACAGTTTAGCACCCCAAGATGGCATACATAATCTACATTATTAGACAGGCTATCGAGCATGCCCAGGTATTTATCTCTAAACACACGTTTCTTTTTAACCCTTGCAGTAAGAACAACCTCATTAAGCTGATTTACATTTTTAGCTACTTTAAAACGTTCTTGTGGCACGGGTGCTTTTTTTAAATTACCGGGTAGCGGGTAAACTAATTCTTTTTGAGCCGTTATTATTCTGAGTTTTTCAGGAGCGGGGTCGTCAATGCGGCGTATCCCTATATCATTACTGTTGTAGAGGAGTTTAAAATAGGTATACTCTCTTTTTTTATATTGCAGGTTTTCGGGATATACCGCATACCTGCCTTTACTATCTACCTGCAGCAGTATTTTTTCAGATTCTTCAAACCCAAAATACGTCATTACTACCTGCTGTTGCAGTTTGTCATTAGCTTTTTGTTTCTTGGCAAAAATATTCCCCGTAAGCGTATCCGATACAAAAGGGTGTTTTTTAGCTGCCTGCATTTCTAAGTTATCTTCGCCCCAATGATATGCGCGCCATCCTTGTGTAAGCAACAGCAAATCTAACGCCTGCTCACGATTTTTATTTTTGGGATTAAAATAATATCCGGGGTCGCATATTTTACCTTTTAGCTGGGTAGAAAGCTGGTAATAGCTCTCAATAGTTTCAGAATCTTTTGGATTATTATACACATCATCTAATACCGAAACTCCAAGATGCGCCACAACAGGATTACCTTTTTCATCAGATGTTAATAACTTAAGCTTTACCTTTTCTTTAGTACCATATCCCGTCTTATCTATTATTGCGCTAATGTTTAACTTCTTGTTTTCGTTTATAAAAACAAGTCGCTCTGCCACCGGCTTAAAACCGGCATTAAATAATGTTACCTCTGCAATACCCGCCGGGATTTCGCTCAACAGTATTTTTATGCGTTTCTCTGTACTCAGGGTAAAAGCCGCCGTACTGTATACTTCGCCCCTAACCTGTAGCCGTATGTACATTTTTTGCGATGGTAGCCCTGCACTTTTTATAGCTTTTAAATCGAGGGTGTCTCCTTTTTTAAAGAGCAATTGCAGTGCATAACCTGCTGCTGTTATTTTGGGCAGCGGGTAATTTTGGCCATACCCATCAAGCTTTACATAATAAGCATCATTTACCGACGGAATTACATAAAACGCTCCCATACCGGCATGAAAACTTGCTATGGCAAACAGTGCCTTATCGCCATTATACAGCGTGCCTTTTACCTCTATAGGATCGCCCTTAGCATTTACAGCCTTAAAAGCAACCTTATTTTTAATCCCCGCTACAATAAGGCCACTTTCCGGCATTAGCTGAAAGTCTATATTATCGGTATTTATGGCAATCGGTTTAGCCGGCCCGGTTTCCTGCAAAGCATCGATGCTTTTTATTACCTCTATTTTCTTTACCGATTTAATTTCGCTATCGTCCGGGTTTATAGAAAATCCTGTTTGTGCCACTAAGGCATATTCTCCGGGTTTTAAAGTATCCTGAAGGTAAATATGCCCGTCTGTAAAACCATTTTTAACCATATATTTTTCCTGCCACACCACTTTTTTATCGGGCAGTTGCAGCAAGCTAACATAAAGTGTTTTGGCGTTTTGAGAGGGTGTAAAATGTTGCGCATGTAAAACATAGCCCTTAAACCAAAGATCTTCGGATGTTTCGTAAATATTTTTACTGGTTTGAATATAAACATTTTCCTTAGTGTGGTTTACTGATAGGTTTTCTAAACGGTTCGAAATCATATCAGGCACGCCATTAACTTCCTGGGCATCTGTAACAGAGGTAAGAAATAATAATGTTGCCCACATAAGGCAGGATACAACATTTTTAAAATCGATATATTTTATAGAAATACCCACGCTTAGGAGATTTATATAAATATATCAAATTATTTGAAGCTAAATAACATCGTTTTAGTTAATTGTAAGATGCAAAAAAAGCGCATCGTTAAATGCGCTTTATGCTCTATGCTTCTACAGAAACTATCTCTGCCCCGGTTACAAACATTTGGTAAATTACTTTAGTTTGTTCTGCAGTGGGCATATATTCATTTGTCATACTATATAGGTGTTTGGTTATTTAATTTTTAAAATGGCACATCGTCATCATCTGCCGGGCTGTTCATGTTACTACCAAAGGCATCATTTGCCGATGGAAGGTTTTTTGTAAGAAAGGCATTGGCACTATCGTTCATGCTCGATGGCAACTCATCAAACGGCGAACTAAAGTCGTCCAGGTTATCAAACTTACCCAGGCTGCCTATAAATTTAAGCCTTATATTCTCAAGGCCACCATTACGGTGTTTGGCTACTATAAACTCAGCCTGCCCCTGTGTAGGCGATTGCTCTTCATCATCCCACTCTTCTATTTTATAGTACTCAGGGCGGTAAATAAACGATACGATATCCGCATCCTGCTCAATCGCTCCCGATTCCCTCAAATCCGATAGTAACGGCCTCTTGCTCGACCCACGTGTCTCTACCGCACGCGATAGCTGAGAAAGTGCAATTACCGGTACCATAAGCTCTTTTGCAAGGGCTTTAAGGTTTCTGGAAATGGTAGATATCTCCTGCTCACGGTTACCACCGTTCTTGCCGTTTCCTCCGGCAGTCATTAACTGAAGGTAATCTACAATAATCATCCTTATACCAAACTGCGACGATAGCCTTCTTGCCTTGGCTCGTAAATCGAAGATGGAGAGCGATGGGGTATCATCTATATAAAGGGGGGCTTTTTCAAGGTCTTTTACCTTAATACTAAGCTGCTCCCACTCGTGTTTTTCAAGTTTACCAGTACGTAGTTTTTCTGACGCAAGCCCTGTTTCACTCGATATCAAACGGGTAATAAGCTGTACAGATGACATCTCCAGAGAGAATAACGCTACGGGATGCCCATAATCTATAGCCATATTGCGCGCCATAGAAAGTACAAATGCGGTTTTACCCATACCCGGCCTTGCCGCTATAATAATAAGGTCACTTGGCTGCCAGCCACTCGTAAGTTTATCCAGGTCATGAAAACCGGTTGCCACACCACTCATACCCTCTTTACCGGCAATCTCTTCTATACGTTTCTTAGCTTGTATTACAAGGCTCTGTGCCGTTTCAGAGCTTCGTTTAATGTTACCCTGTGTAACTTCATACAGTTTAGATTCGGCTTTATCAAGCAAATCAAATACATCCGTAGTCTCGTCATACGCCTCTTCAGATATTTCTGCAGAAATACGTATAAGGCTGCGCTGTATAAATTTTTGCAGGATGATCCTTGAGTGGAACTCAATGTGTGCCGACGATGATATTTTTTGGGTAAGCTGTATAAGGTAAAAATCGCCACCGGCAAGTTCCAGCTTGCCTACTTTTCTTAGCTGTGCAGATACCGTTAAAAGATCTACAGGCTGTGTATCGTTAAAAAGCTGCACAATGGCTTCAAAAATATGCTTGTGGGCTTCTTTATAAAACGCATCGGCCTGCAGGATATCGATAACTTCATCAACCCCTCTTTTATCTATCATCATAGCACCCAGTACTGCTTCTTCTAAATCGAGAGCCTGTGGCTGTATTTTGCCTTGCTCAAGAGAGATAAGCCTGGATTTGTCTATCTTCTTTGGGTTAATATTCTTTAAATTCTCCATAGTGCGAATGTACTCAAAATTGAGGCGGGTATGTTAGGTAATTGTTAAGGCAGTCTTGTTCATAACTTGTTTATAAGCAAGCCTTCATTGTTCATAAGCCAAAAAAAATCCGAAGCTGCAAGGCTTCGGATAAAACTATACTAAAAGGCCGGTTATTCTTTAAACTCGCCCATTTTACTGTACTTATCCATCCTTTGCTCTACAAGATCGTGTGTTGATAAGTCTTTTAGTTCATTATATGCTTTTAATATATATTCTTCTACACTTTTAAAGGTAGTTTCCCTGTCATAGTGTGCGCCACCAAGTGGTTCCGGGATAATATCGTCTATAAGGTTTTGCTTTTTCATGTCAAACGCCGTTAGCTTTAAAGCTTCTGCCGCCTGCTCTTTATATTCCCAGCTTCTCCATAAAATAGACGAACACGATTCTGGCGATATTACAGAGTACCATGTGTTTTCCAGCATATAAACCCTGTCTCCCACACCTATGCCCAGTGCTCCTCCAGATGCTCCTTCTCCTACTATAACGGTAATGATAGGCACTTTAAGGCGGCACATTTCAAAAATATTTCTTGCAATAGCTTCTCCCTGTCCGCGCTCTTCGGCTTCAAGGCCAGGATAAGCTCCCGGGGTATCTACTAATGTTATAACCGGTACACCAAATTTTTCGGCCATTTTCATTAACCTTAGTGCCTTGCGGTACCCTTCCGGGTTAGGCATACCAAAGTTTCTATACTGCCTTGTCTTGGTATTAAAACCTTTTTGCTGACCAACGATCATGAACGACTGTCCGCCTATTTTGCCAAGCCCGCCTATCATGGCTTTATCGTCTTTAAAGCCACGGTCGCCAAAAAGCTCCAGGAACGTATCTCCTGTAAGTGCCCTAACATGGTCCATAGTATATGGGCGGCTTGGGTGTCTGGACATTTGTACGCGTTGCCAGGCTGTAAGGTTTTTATATATTTTCTTTTTAGTCTCTTCGAGTTTTTTCTCAATCTGTTTGCAGGTATTGGATACATCCACATCCGACTCCTGGCCAATAACAGTGCATTTATCTAACTGCTCTTCCAGTTCCTTGATAGGAAGCTCAAAATCTAAATATTCCATAGTAAAGGCAGATTTTTTATTTTAGTGAAGCTGCAAAGATAAAACTTTTAATGTAAGTATGGCAATCCTCCTGCCCATTTACTTCGCGGTTTCGGCTTTGTTTTTTAGCACTCCGTTGATTATCACGGTAATTAATATTATGGCAGCCCCTATGTAAAAGGTGTAACCCATCTGTTCGTCGGCATTAAACACTATTAATGCAAGAATAATCCCATAAACAGGCTCAAGGTTTATGGTAAGCATCATGGTATAGGCACTTATAAATTTCATAACCTTTACAGCAGCTATTTGTGCATAAGCAGTGCAAAACGAGCCCAGTATAAATAGCCAGAGCCAGTCCCTGTTAGATAGTGTAAAGAACTCTTGTGTAAACTGCCCTGTAAACAAGAGGTATAGCGAAAAGAAAAAGATACCTCCTAAAAGCTCATATAGCGATATGGTTACCGGATTATACTCTTTAGCAAACTTGCCATTTATAATAGCAAACAGTGCCGATAGCGATGCCGAAACCAGTGCTATGCCTATACCCAATAGTAAATGGCTACTACCGGTGGGTGTATTATGTATAACGTTGCCAACGGCAGATAAAGAGAATGGCCCCGAAGATATCTGGGTAACAAGTGCTACAAAAAACTCGCCATATATAATTATGCTGAGTGCTAATATCACTACGAGGCTGAGTATAAGCTCATACCAGACTACTTTTTTACCATAAAAAATAGTTTCTAAAAGCGATGCAAAAAAGGCACCTGTAGAGAGGCACGCCAATGTAACCGATATGTTGCTCACTTTTATAGCCTGAAAAAATGTAAACCAGTGCACAGCAATTACAAGCCCTGCTATAACAAAGCGCATAAATGTTTTAAGGGATATTTTAAAGGGAGCCTTTGTTATTATGGCATATACTATCATTATAGCCACACCTATACACATCCTGAACCATACCAGTGGCATTGCCCCTATAGTTATAAGTTTGCCCAATACAGCAGTAAAGCCCCAAACAAACACTATAAAATGCAGGTGAAGGTAATTTTTAAAACTATCGCCTTGCATTCCGGAGGAGTATTATGGCAAGGATGCCAAAGGTAACATTAGGTATCCACACGGCTATAAGCGGCGAAAAGGTAGACTTCTCTGCCATGGTGCCAAATACTTTATCAAAAAATATAAAGGTAAAAGCCAGCATAATACCCAGCGCGAGGTTAACCCCCATACCGCCACGCCGTTTCATGGCAGATACCGCTACCGCAATAATTGTAAGTATAAAAGCAGATGTAGGTATACTGTACTTTTTATATTTTACAACCAGGTAAGCATTAATATTACCCGATCCGCTTTCTTTTTCCTTTTCTATAAACCGGTTAAGCTCACCCAGCGTCATAGTCTCTGCCGCATAAACGGTAGGGGTAAGGTCATCCGGCTTAAAGTTGAATTTAAATTTTTTTCTGGGCGAAGATTCCAGTAAATCGCCCATTGCACCAACGGTTCTTTTTGTGTAAGAAGAAAGCGCATAGGTACTGTCTTCTTCATTAAACCTAATAGTGCTTGCACTCATTTTATAAACCAGCTTGTTATTATCAAACTTTTCCAGGTTAAAATTGTATCCAGTTTGTGTAGCAAAGTTAAAGCTGCTCACATAAATATATTCGGTTTCGCTTATTTGCTTATATACATCGCTGCTTTGCCGCGACTCCGGGTTGCTTTTTAAATACTGGTATCTAAAATCGTTAAACCCTTTACTGGCCTTAGGCACAAAGAAAAACCCCATTAATAATGCCAGCACAGATATTATGGTAGCCCCAATAATGTAAGGCCTTAAAAACCTGAAAAATGAGATACCCGATCCAAGTATGGCAATAATCTCTGTATTATTAGCCAGCTTGCTTGTAAACCATATTACAGAGAGGAACAGGAATATAGGGAACAGCAGGTTAGCAAAGTATATGGTAAAGTTGCCGTAGTAAATAGCCACATCTTTAAAAGGCACTTTGTTTGCAATTATCTTATTTACTTTTTCAGATACGTCTATAACTATCCCTATGGGGATAAACATAATGAGCATTACAAAAAAAGTGGCTAAGTAGCGCTTAAGAATGTACCAGTCTATTATTTTCACAGCGTGCTTTTTATCAAATATAAAAATTAAAGCCTTTGGCTCATTTGCTTAACCATCTTTTCTTTCCAGGAATAAAAATCGCCTGCAATAATATGCTCTCTTGCCTCGCGCACCAGCCACATATAAAACCCAAGGTTGTGTATGGTAGCAATTTGTTTGCCAAGGTATTCGTTAGCAGCAAAAAGGTGTCTTAAATACGCTTTAGTATACTGGGTGTCTACATAAGTAATACCCATCTCGTCTACCGGAGAAAAATCATCTTCCCACTTCTTGTTCTTAATATTTATGGTACCGTTTGCGGTAAATAACATACCGTTACGGGCATTACGGGTAGGCATAACACAATCGAACATATCTACACCAAGGGCAATATTTTCGAGTATGTTTATAGGCGTGCCCACACCCATAAGGTAACGTGGCTTATCTTCCGGTAGTATGCTGCACACCACATCGGTCATGGCATACATCTCTTCGGCAGGTTCGCCCACACTAAGCCCGCCTATGGCATTACCCACGGCACCGGCATTAGCAATATATTCGGCACTTTGCTGTCTAAGGTCGGTATAGGTACTTCCCTGCACAATAGGAAAAAATGCCTGAGTGTAATCATATTTATACGGCAGCTTTTCCAGGTGCGATATACAACGGTCCAGCCAGCGGTGCGTCATGTGCATCGACCTTTTGGCATAGCGGTAATCACAAGGGTAAGGTGTACACTCATCAAAAGCCATAATAATATCGGCACCAATGGTACGCTGAATTTCCATAACGCTCTCCGGCGAAAAGAAATGGTACGAGCCATCTATGTGCGATTTAAACTTTACGCCTTCTTCTTTAATCTTTCGGTTAGCAGAAAGCGAGTATACCTGATAGCCGCCACTATCTGTAAGTATTGGCCTGTCCCAGTTCATAAATTTATGTAACCCTCCGGCTTTTTCTAATATTTCGGTTTGCGGGCGAAGGTACAAATGGTAGGTATTGCCTAATATAATATCAGGGTTAATATCGTCTTTAAGTTCGCGCTGGTGCACGCCTTTAACGGTACCCATTGTGCCCACAGGCATAAAAATGGGCGTTTGTATTACACCGTGATCGGTATTAAGGGAGCCCGCCCTGGCTTTGCTTAACGGGTCTTTAGTAACTAAATCAAATTTCATGGTTCTCTTTTACAGCGTGCAAATATAGGGAATAGATTTTAGATGATAGACGGGAGATAATAGACATTATGCAGTGGCGATTAAATACTTAAAAATGTATCTTTGATATACCAGCTAACCTCACATGAAAAAAAGCCAAATACTTTTACTACTATTTATACTCTCCCTGTTTTCCTGCCAAAAAAATAAGGATGCCGAGTTTAGAAAACAAATTATAGGTGAATGGAAGTTTATAGAAAAAGTAGATAGCACACAGCGTGATCCTGAGAATATACCTCCAGAACCGCCTGGTATGACTTATAAGTTATTGGGATACCAATTTTATGAAAATGGTGATTGCGAAGATAAATTAGGATATATTTCTATAGATGATTCGCATGGATATGACAACAGGAAGATTAACTACTTAGGCAATGATACCAAATATAAAATTGATAAAGGCAGCTTAAAGATTTTCAATCTGGAAACTAAAAAGTGGGTAAATCAGAAAATAATTTCAATTGTAAAAGACACTCTTATATTACAAGTAAAAGACAGCATGTATAATAAATATGCCAAGACCAACTACTTAATTGATACTAATGAGCAATATGATAAAATAATTGTTTCGTCTTCGGGCTGTTATGGCGCTTGTCCTGTAGACAATATTTGTGTTAACAAAAATGGGAACGTGCTATATCAAGGCTTAAATTTTACTACTAATAACGGTTTATTTAGTTCCAAAATATCAGAAAGAGAATACCTGCAAATAGAACACCGCTTTAAAAAAGCATCAATAACAAAACTAAATACCCACTATGCAGCAAGTCATACAGATGACCAAACCATATCAGTTACTTTTATAAGAAACAACAAGATATATAAAACTATTTTAGATTATGGCAGCGAAAGCCCTGCAGAATTTCAATGGGCTTATTTACCTGTTCGTTTTTTAGATCAAAAATTAAAATTGCAGCCACATAAGGGTAATGCCGCTAATATTTCTAACCGGATTTTCGATTTTGAAACAGTTACCGAAATCTGTCCGCTTACTCAATCTGAAAGCTTTTTTCTGTTAACTGAACTTGATAAAGGCAAAGAAACGACCACGAAATTTACACCAAAATATACAAGCGAATATTGGCATGATGAAAAAAAAATAACTATTTATACCGATGGCAGGTATTTTAGTTTTCCTACCAAAAATGGTGCAAAAACAATAGATTTAGGTTATGATTTTTTAGAAAGAAATAACTTTCATAAAAAATTTAAAAAGAAAACAAAGTAGAATTCTAATTACCCAGTTAAAACATATATCAGAGATTTTTCGACTTCGTTGCACGCCACTCAAAATTACATAGCCACCTAAAAGCTCTATGTTCTTAGCGAAAAACCTTGCTAAAACACACCTTATCTCATTCCGACGAAGGAGGGATCTCTAATAGAAATCAAACCATTAAACTTTACAAAGCAAACGCCTAAAACTTCTCAAGCCCCTGCAGTGGCTGTATCCTGCTGACCGCAGGTAGGCAGATAAAGCCAATGGCGGGTGCGCCCATTACTAAAAATAGACTTAGGTAGCTGCTCCCTAAAAACAAAAAATCCCAACCTTTGCAGATTGGGAATAGTTATATTTGTTATGTAAACTGCTATGGATGACAGGTAGCATCTAAATAAGGCTTAACACCGCTTGAAGAGCATGGCGCCTGATAAGGCGGAGTATTTGGGTCATTGTCATCAATATTATTAAACGTATAATATTCGATAGGGTTTGATGTTCCCGGTATCCTTAATTCGGTTTTAGTAGTGTAACCATCACCATCATCATCCGGATCAAGGTAGTTAGGTATACCATCACCATCGGTATCATTATATAAAATATCTGTGGCACCGCCTATCTCATCTTTGTTAAGAACAGTATCTCCATCAAGATCTGTATACTGCACTGCATATAACCTAAAGCTAAATATAAGCGGCTGGTAGCCACCTATCAGGTTACCCGAACCTGTATTATAATATCCAAAATCTGACGGGAGGAACATTACGCCTGCACCATAATCAAGGTATTGGTTAGGTTCTGATTCAGGGATACCTGGGTTTGGCACACCAGCGCCAAATAGCGGAATAATTTCCTGCCAGCCCTCTATAGTGCTTGCTAATGATGATGACACCTGTGGGAAAGGGGAATATTCAAACTGCACATCGCTAAGCAATGTACCGTTGTAGGCTACAAGCACATTGTCGCCTCTTGTTGGCTTATCGCCGGCACCTTCGCGAAAGCTTAGGTAGTATAATGTATATTGCACACTGTTAAGAGATACAACTTTGTTGCGTAAAGGATATTCGGTTTGGTCCCATATAGATACCTGTGGGCCGCCTGTAGATACAATAGAATCAAAAGTAGCCTCAAGATTTTCGTTTACCACCATGTAGTGGGTTTTAAGGTATTCTTCTATTTGCACTTTTTCTGTAGCATACTGTACTGCATAATCGCGTGGGGGTGCGATTTCTATACTATCGTCTTTTTTACAGGAAGCAAAAAAAGTTATAAATACAACAAGGCCAAGAGCCTTTAAAAATTGGTTCATTTTAATTTTTTTTATGGGGTGCAAGATACAATTTTACTTTATTTTTGTAGTGTTTATAACAGCTATTTTTAGTTATTAGTATGAGGGTAGATAAATTTTTGTGGTGTGTGCGTTATTATAAAACCCGCAGCATTGCCACGCAGGCCATACAAAAAGGGCATGTTACAGTAAATGGCCAGGCGGCAAAAGCATCGAGGGAGGTATATCCAACCGATAAAATTACTGTGCGCCGCGACCAGATTAAGTACCTTATTACAGTTCTGGATATACCCGCAAGCCGTGTGGGGCCTAAACTGGTAGATATATACCGTAAGGACGAAACGCCACCGGAATCTTTTGAGCATTTAGAACTACTGCGCCTTAGCAAAGAGCATTACCGTGCGCAGGGTACAGGAAGGCCCACCAAGAAAGACCGTCGCGACCTGGATGAATATGGGTTAGATATAGAGGATGACGGTACCGACGAATAAGTTGACTAAATTTTATGAACAACACAACTATGAAAAATATTATACTTACCAAACAGGCAATAGAATATAAAACAAGGCGCATTGCCTACCAGATTTATGAAACTTTTGTTGATGAAACAGAGGTTGTACTTGCAGGCATTGCCAGCAATGGCTACACCTTTAGTAAAATGATTGCCGCCGAGCTGGAAAAAATAAGCGATCTTACCATTACTTTATGCGAGGTTACCATAAACAAAGAGCACCCGCTACAGCCTGTTACCACATCGCTAACACCCCAGGAATATACTAATAAAGCACTTGTACTGGTAGACGATGTGCTAAACAGCGGCACTACGCTAATATATGGCGTAAAGCATTTTCTTGAAGTACCGCTTAAAAAGTTTAAAACTGCCGTACTGGTAGACCGTAACCATAAACAATACCCCGTTAAAGCCGATTTTAAGGGCCTCTCTCTGTCTACATCTATGCTGGAGCATATAGAGGTAGTTTTAGATGGCAACGAACCTTACGCGAGCCTTAACTAAAAAAGACTCATAATTTCGTTTACTACAAGAGCCGGCGTTTTAGCATCGGTGGTTACATTGTGCTTTGCATGGTGGTAATACCAGCTGCGGTCGAACAAATGCTTGGCTACAAACTCATGCATTTCTTCGTTGTTAAGCCCGGCTACAAGTGGGCGTGTACTTCCTTGTTCCTTTATACGCGTTATAATCTCGTCTATGCCAGTTTTTAGGTATATAGATACTACGTCTTCCCGTTGCAGCAATAAATGATTGTTAGCATAGCAGGGCGTGCCACCACCCAGGGCTATAACAAAATCTTCTTTTACATCTACTAATCCCTTAAGCGTATCGTGTTCCAATTTGCGAAATTTGATCTCTCCTTCGGTTTCAAATATCTGCGATACGGTTTTTCCGGTTTCTTTTTCTATAACTTCGTCGAGATCGAGGTACGGAATTTCCATTGCAGCAGATAATAATCGGGCAGTTGTGGTTTTTCCGGAGGCCATGTAGCCACAAAGTATTACTTTTCTCATATAATAAGCCCCTATAAACTAGGGCGTTGAATAAATTATTAAAAAAAAACTCAAATTTATGATAAAAAGGCTTTGAAAAATAATAAAAACATGCGTATATTTGCACCCGCATTGAGGGAATGATTTTAATGACTCGATAGCTCAGCCGGTAGAGCACATCACTTTTAATGATGGG
>Ga0247806_10000744_pt1 | contig 18202 bp, 18 predicted proteins | sample UWRJL059202B1_FD_179935 | JGI IMG/M metagenome (GOLD analysis project Ga0247806, IMG submission 179935) | Plant litter microbial communities from Arlington Agricultural Research Station in Wisconsin, United States - UWRJ-L059-202B-1 | ecosystem: Environmental > Terrestrial > Plant litter >... | reverse complement strand
GGTGCGGCAGTTCAATATTTTGCCGTCTTTATTCGGGCTCAGCGATCTTGGTTTTTGCTTGCCCAGGCCTTGTACATCCAGGATGCGGTCGGCGGTAATGCCCCTTCCTAAAATATATTCCCTTACAAAAATGGCCCTGTTCTGCGATAGGTATTTAACAATCGTATCGGTACCCTCGTCGTTGTGCGCATAGCCGTTGATGGTAAGTGTAATTTCTTTATTGGCCTTCAGCAGTTCTGCCACGCTGTCGATGATCTGGTAAGTATAGGGCAGGTATAAAGCCGATTGTTTGTAATCGAAAGGTATGACGGTAATAGATGTATCCGCGGCCGATGGTTGTTGACGCAATGCGGTACCCTGGGCAATGGTAGTGGAAACCAGCAAAAAAAAGCCGGGAACTATAAGAAGGAGGACCAACCACGGGCGTGGCAATTTCATGTAAAAAGGTTTATAATGGCGCAAAGGTAATGCGTGATTACCGGTTTTTCTATCAGATAACGACGAACTACGCCAAAGAGTATGCCAGCTTCACTTTTTTAAGGTTGAAGGGTAAAAAATGCAGGCTCTTTACCGTTAGTAGCCACATATAAAAGCGCCCTGCCCGGGGATGGAATGATAATTTTTTCTTAACTGCCGGCAGTCCTTCACCCAGTTGGCGATGCGCCAGGTGCTGTTGGAAGCGTCGAAAACATATTGTTTACAATCGAATATGTTTTCCAGTGCAGCTATACTCACCGGTGCGTTTTTGGAGAGCAGGATGAAGTCGATGTCGATTTTTTTTGCAGGCGTTTCAAAGGAGAAGGTTGTATCGAGCAGCATTATTCTTTTATCGCCGATTGCATAGAACGGGCCGCTGCGCGATAGTTTGCCCGGCAGTTGATCTTTCCGCGGGAGTTGCAATGCAATGCGGGCGGGCTTCAAATGAAAATTATAATTTGGACCTGGTGCCGCTGCGCTGGAATCGCCGGTAAAATGATACCGCGTGCCAGCCACTATGTCGATGGCCCGTGTGCCGGGTATATTGTAAACAATCGCCTGCCGGCGGTTGGCGACCGTCCATTTTTCAACGGCCTGCACCAGCATGAAAAAGACAAGACCCGAAAGTGCGGTGTACAACAGCATTCTATTTTTATGTAATAACCAACCACCTGCCGCGGCAACCACCACGTACAACAACAGGGCCGGTAAAAAAGAAAGATGGATATTGTCCCATACCGCCAGCGGTAACCGGTTGATGGCAAACACTACCTGGTTCATCAACCAAAGCAGCGCCGACGCCAGCTTGCCGAGCAGGAAGGCCAGGCCGGGGATAAACGAAAAAGCCACCAGCGCGATCTCCACGTAAAGGATGAGCCCCGAAAGCGGCACCACCAGCAGGTTGGCCAGTAAAAACAAATTGGGGAACTGGTGAAAATAATAAATGCAGGCCGGGAAAGTGAACACCTGCGCCGCCAGCGATACCGAACACAGCTTCCAGCATTGATCGAATAGTTTATTTTTGAAAAAGAAAAGGTTATACAAAGGTTTTTGAAAAACAACAATGCCCAGCACCGCCGCGTAAGAAAGCTGGAAACCTACATCCCACAAATAATACGGGTTGTAACACAGCAGCACGAAGGCAGAAGCCGCCAGTGAATTGTAAATGGATGCTTTGCGGGAAAGCTGCGCGCCGATGCTGATGAAGCTAAACATCACCGCCGCCCGCAGCACCGAAGCCGAGCCGCCGGTGAGCAAAGCAAACAGCCAGAGCAAACTCAATACAAAGACAAGCTGTAATAATTTATTCGATTTAATGAACGGCAGCCGCCGGAAGATCCATTGCAATAATAAATAGATCAACGCCAGGTGCATGCCGGAAATAGCGATCACGTGTACCACGCCCGTATTGCTGTAAGCCTGCATCAGGTCTTTGTCAAGATCCTGGTTGTAGCCGATGAGCAGCGCTTCGGCAATGCCCAGTTCATCGCGGTTGGTCAGTTGATGCCGCAAAGCCGCTAACACTTTTTCCCGCGATGTGATCAAAAAACTGTTGAAAGCGGCCGCCTTGTTATCCCCGGTTTTTATCCATTCGCTTTCTTTCAGGTACAAGCTGTGAAACAGGTCCTGGAAAGCCGCATATTGTTTGTAATCAAAAGCGCCGGGGTTACCGGAATTTTTGATGCGCTCCGGCATCTCGTCAACGATCAGCGCATCGCCATATGCTAATTGTTGCGCTGTTGCTGTTTTTGAAAAATAGATCAGCAACTTTCCCTGCACCGGCAACAGTCGACCGGACCGCAACAGGGCTTTCACCAGCACCACTGCTTTATAAGATTTGGGCTTTTCAGTCAGCGGTTCTGCGAGTTGCAGCAATAACTGGTCGCCGGGTTGCATAACTGTACCAAACCAGGCCGCCCCGTTGCGTACATCTGCTTTAAAAGTAAGCAGGGCGCCGATCGCCAGGATGATCAACTGGAGCAACAAGCCTTGCATCAACCTTGATTTAAAACGCGTGCCTGGTGGCAACAAAGGAAAACCAAAAAATAAAACAAGAAAGCTAACCAGGGAAATGATCGTCCACGCAACTGGTAACGGCACATACCATTGCAGCAGGATGCCGGTTATCAACGACAACAATAAACGCAGGAACGGTACCGGTTTCCAAAGCGGGATGCGCACGGTTTGCATGCGGTAAATGTAAAGCGGGTGTTGGTGGTGGACAAGGGAAAAACAACGGGGGGAAGCGTTGTTTTTCGGTAAAGAGCATTTACTAAATTACTTTAAGGTTTATTTACTTAAGTGCATACTTCTCTCCTTATACAACTGCCTGAAATAAGGATCGCGCAGGTCTTTGATGAAGCGGATGGCTTCGCCGGTACTTTTCATTTCCGGTCCGAGTTCTTTATTAACCCCGGGGAATTTATTGAAGGAGAACACAGGTTCCTTGATGGCGAAACCGGTCATCTTTTTTTCAAACGTAAAATCTTTGAGTTGCGCTACACCCATCATCACTTTGGTAGCGATGTTGAGGTAAGGTATCTGGTAGGCTTTCGCGATGAACGGCGTAGTACGCGATGCACGTGGATTGGCTTCGATCACGTACACGTTTCCGTCTTTGATGGCGAATTGTATGTTGATCAGCCCCTTGATGTTGAGTTCCCGCGCAATCTTTTCCGCGTATTCTTCCATGGTATGCACGATCAGCGGGGAAAGGTTGAACTGTGGCAATACGGCATTGCTGTCGCCGCTGTGGATGCCCGCCGGCTCAATGTGTTCCATTACGCCCATTACGTGGAAGTCGGTGCCATCAAAGATGCCGTCGATCTCCGCTTCCTGGCACCGGTCGAGGAAATGATCGATCAGTATTTTATTGCCGGGTAAATGCTTGATCAGGCTCAACACACCTTTTTCCAGTTCCTCATCGTTCAGCACAATGCGCATTCTTTGTCCGCCCAACACGTAACTCGGGCGGATCAGCACCGGGTAGCCCACTTCCTTTGCCACTTCTATCGCCTCATCGGTGTTGTACGCCGTGCCGTAATTCGGGTAAGGAATACCGAGTTCTTTCAGCATGTCGGAAAAGCGGCCGCGGTCTTCCGCAATGTCCATGCTGTCGAACGAAGTACCGATGATCTTAATGCCTTTTTCGTGCAGTCTTTTCGCCAGTTTCAGCGCGGTTTGCCCGCCGAGTTGCACGATCACACCTTCAGGTTTTTCGTGCAGCACGATCTCCCAGAGGTGTTCCCAGAACACGGGTTCGAAATATAATTTATCGGCAATGTCGAAATCGGTGGAAACGGTTTCAGGATTGCAGTTCACCATAATGGCTTCATAACCCGCTTCCTTGATCGCCAGCAAACCGTGTACGCAACAATAGTCGAACTCGATGCCCTGGCCGATCCTGTTGGGACCGCTGCCCAGCACGATGATCTTCTTTTTATCGGTCACTTTACTTTCGTTGCTGACGAGTTTGCTTTCATTTACCGGCTTGTTCTCGAAAGTAGAATAGAAATAAGGTGTCTTCGCTTCAAACTCCGCGCTGCAGGTATCCACCATTTTAAACACGCGGGTAAGTCCCATGGCCTGCCTTCTTTCAAAAATAATTTCTGCATCTTCTTCCTTCATGATGCGCACGATCTGCTCATCGCTGAAGCCGAGCAGTTTTGCTTCTTTCAGCACATCATCGGGTAAAGATTGCAGGTCGTATTTCGCGATCTCGTTCTCGCAGTCGCATATTTTCTTGATCTGGTAAATGAACCACCGGTCGATCTTCGTGCTTTCGCAAATTCTTTTTACGCTGGCACCCGCCATCAGCGCGTCTTTGATGCGGAAGATGCGGTCCCACTTCGGGATCTTGATGTACTCGATCAACTCGTCGGCGTGCATAAGGCTTTTGCCATAGTAGCCCAGGCCAACCGCTTCATTTTCCAAACTTTGACAAGCCTTCTGCACCGCTTCGGCAAAACTGCGGCCGATGCCCATTACTTCCCCTACGCTTTTCATCTGGAAGCCCAGCGTATCGTCGGCGCCCTTGAACTTATCGAAATTCCAGCGCGGTATCTTCACGATCACGTAATCCAGCGCGGGCTCAAAATAGGCTGAAGTGGATTGGGTGATCTGGTTCTTCAGTTCATCTAAATTATAACCGATGGCGAGTTTGGCAGCGATCTTGGCAATGGGATAACCCGTGGCCTTGCTGGCCAGGGCAGAAGAGCGGCTCACGCGGGGGTTGATCTCTACCACGATGATCTCTTCGGTTTGCGGGTTGAGCGCGAACTGCACATTACAGCCGCCGGCAAAATTGCCGAGGTTGCGCATCATGCTGATGGCCGTGTTGCGCATCAGCTGGTAGGCCGTATCGCTTAAGGTCATCACCGGCGCTACCGTGATCGAGTCACCGGTATGCACGCCCATCGGGTCGAAGTTTTCTACACCGCAGATGATCACCACGTTGTCTTCATTATCGCGTAATAATTCCAACTCAAATTCTTTCCAGCCGAGTACGGCTTTTTCCACGAGTACTTCGTGTATGGGACTGGCCGTGAGGGCGCGGTTCAGCGCTTCATCCAGTTGGTCTTTCTGGAAAACAATACCGCCGCCGGTGCCGCCCAGGGTAAAGGAGGGACGCAATACCAGCGGGAAACCGATTTCCTGGGCAAATTCTTTTCCTTCGAGGAAGGAATTGGCGATGCGGGCGGGACAAACGGGGATGCCCATTTCGATCATCCACTGTCGGAACTTTTCGCGGTCTTCGGCCTTATCGATGGCTTTGATGTCGACGCCGATCAGCCGCACGTTGTGTTTTTCCCAGATGCCCAGCTCATCCACTTCTTTACACAGGTTGAGCGCGGTTTGTCCGCCCATGGTAGGCAGCACGGCATCTATATTATTTTCTTCCAGTATCTGTTCGATGCTTTCCACTTCCAGCGGCAGCAGGTACACGCGGTCGGCCATCATCGGGTCCGTCATGATGGTGGCGGGATTGCTGTTGATGAGGATCACTTTGATGCCTTCTTCGCGCAGGCTCCGGGCGGCTTGTGTACCGCTGTAATCAAATTCGCAGGCCTGGCCGATGATGATGGGGCCGCTGCCGATAATCAATACTGATTGGATGGAATTGTCTTTTGGCATAGTAGTGTGCCGTGGTAAGGCGTGCAAAAGTACCTGATAAATGCTGTAAATAAAAAAATGAACGGCATTTATTTAAAGCCGTTCATTCAATATGATTACACCTGTTCATCGTTTGCAAGCCAACTATTGCACCTGGATGGGAACGGTCATCGTCCATTCGCCGTCTTCAAAAAATTCCACATCTACCTGGCTGTTCTCAAACACGAATACGGCTTTAAAGGGAAAAATAACATTTTGTAAAACGGTTATTTGCTTGTTGCTAAGCCTGTTCGTAATCTTGGTATTGAAAGTGCCGGTTACGATCCTGATATCGGTCAAACCTATTTGCCTGGTCGATGCTTGTATCGCACCGCCGCCAACCAGCAGGCTTTGTACTTCAATAGTAATGTTCGACCGCGTGCTTTTCTGCCTGTTGATCTCCACGCGGCCTACGTTGGAAGTAGTGCCATGCAGGATGTAGGGCTTTTCGTATTTGCCCATGTATTCATCTTTTTTCCAGAAGCCCGTCACCACTTTTGCTTTGCCATTCTCGGTGCTGTTCATTTCTCCTTTACCTTCTTTCAATCCTTTTTTAAAAGTGCCGGTGTAGCTGTCGCCGTTTTTCCAGGTGTATTTACCGGAACCTTCGGGATAACCTTTTTTAAAGTTGCCTTCATAGGTGTCAGTTCCAACGGCTTTTCCTTTACCATTGGCTTTCCCCTTTTCGCAATCGCCGGTATACGTACCTTTTAAGGGTTCAACCGATACCTCGCAGGTTTCCTGGGCGCTGGCCGTTGCAGAAAATACCAGTGCAGCGGCAATGCAATAAAATGTTTTGATCATGTTAGTTGGTTAAAATGATGAGTTGCAAAAAGTATAACCCTTGTTAAAGCATAGGTTTCGGTTTCACAATATAATTATTACTGTAATTTTATCGATGTAATTGCTGCATAAATTACATAAGCGCACAACACAGATAATGATTCAACGACATATATTTTACTGCGGGCTGTTCATTTTCCTTTTTAATGCAGGCCAAAGCCGGGCGCAACATTTCCCGGCCAAAAATTATCCCAGGGATTATTTCCAATGGCCGGTGAAAGCGAAAATCGGCATCGCCGCCAATTTCGGGGAACTGAGGCCCAATCATTACCACATGGGACTGGATTGCCGGACCGACCAAAAACAAAATGTACCGGTAATTGCGGCGGCGGCGGGTTACATTGCCAAAGTAAAGATTGAACCCTACGGTTTCGGCCGCGCCATTTACATCAACCACCCCAACGGGCTAACGACTTTGTATGCGCACCTCAACGATTTTGATTCCGCCCTCGAAGCTTATGTAAAACAACAGCAATACAAGCTGGAGAGCTGGAAGGTTTTTTTAGACATTCCCCCGAACCTGTTCCCTGTACAACAAGGCCAGCAGGTAGCCTGGAGCGGCAACACCGGCGGATCGCAGGGCCCGCACCTGCATTTTGAAATAAGGGAAACCAAAACGGATAAGGTATTGAACCCCCTGTTGTTCAACTTCCCCATTCCCGATACCATTGCGCCCGACCTTTACCGGCTGGCCGTGTACAACCGGCAGCTAAGCACTTACGAGCAATCGCCGAAGTTCATCGCCTTAAAAAAAACAAAAGGCGGGTATGCCATACCGTTATCGCTGTTAAAAACAACCAACAGCGACATTAGCTTCGGCATCAGCGCTTACGACCGTTCCTCGGGCTCGGGCAACCGCAACGGGATTTACAGCTCGATGCTGTACGTGGATGGACAACCGGTAAGCGGTTTCCAGATAGACAACATCAGCTACGACGAAACGCGGTACCTCAATGCCCACATCGATTATAAACTGCGCAGTGGTGGCGGCGCTTTCGTGCAGCATTTAACCAGGCCAACGGGGTACAACAACAGTATCTACACCAGTTTTAAAGACGATGGCGTGCTGAGACTGCGGGATACGCTGCTGCACCGGGTGAAGATTGAAATCGGCGATGCAAATGATAATATTTCCGTCATTGAATTCGATGTAAAAATGGATAAGCTGCCGGTGCCGTTTGCCGGGCCGGATCCTTACAAACAGCCGAATGAATTTCATCCGGGCTTCTTAAATATTTATGAATCCGGCAATCTTTCCCTTTACCTGCCCGAAGATTGTTTGTACGATTCCATCCGCTTTAAAGCAACGCCGGCGGGCAGCGATACTTACCTGGTACAGAACGGCAGCACGCCTTTCAATGGTTATTTTCCTATTAAGATAAAGCCCGCTGTTCCGGTTGACGATTCATTAAAAAATAAAATGGTGATGCAACGCACCTGGGGCGGCAAGGCTGATTTTAAAACAACCAATTATATCGACGGCTGGTACAAATCGGCGTTCCGGGAGTTTGGTTATTTTAAAATTTTTAAAGACGTAACACCGCCGTCTATTTCATCGCCCGTGTTAAAGGAAGGGATGAATGTGGCCAAACTGGCTGCCATTCGTTTTGGGGTAAGCGACAATTCCGAAGAATTCGATTTCCGTGCCGAGCTCGACGGCAAATTTTTACGTTTCAGCAACGACAAAGGCCGCACGTTCATTTACCGTTTCGATGAAATGTGCGCACCCGGTCCACACGAATTAAAGATCATCGTCACCGACCAGGTAGGTAACCGGGCGGAGAAAATTTATCATTTCACGCGTTAAGCTTTTTATCAAAAATATGACCACACTCACGGAAGGCAGCAAGGCACCGGCTTTCAAAGGAAAGGACCAGGACGGCGAAACGGTTTCACTGGCCGATCACAAAGGAAAAAAGATCGTATTGTATTTTTATCCCGAAGACGATACGCCTACCTGCACGGTACAGGCCTGCAACCTGCGCGACAATTTTTCTTTGCTGAAAAAAGAAGGCTTTGTTGTGTTGGGGGTTAGCCCGGATGAACCGAAAAAACATAAAAAATTCGAGGCCAAATACCACCTCCCTTTCACCTTGATTGCCGACCCTGAACACAAGATCATCGACAAATACGGTGTATGGGGCGAAAAGCAATTGTATGGCCGCCGCTACATGGGTTTGCACCGCACCACTTTTTTGATCGATGAAAAAGGCGTCATCCGCAAGATCTTTTTAAAACCAAAAAGCAAGCAGCATACGGAGGAGATTTTGAAAGCATGGAACGAAATCCAATTATGAATTATGAGTTAGGAATTAATGTAGAAAGTCTTATAATGCCGGGCTCGTACAACTATATGGTCCGGATTTTCGTAACTGTTGATGAAAAAGCAGTTAATGAAAAAAACAGCCCTGGCCTTTTTGGTGATAGCCGCCTTTGCAGTTAGCTGCAGTAAGAACAATGATACCGTAGTGTCGCCGCCGGGTACCTGTAGTCCTGCCATCCGGTTTTCCACCAATGTAAAAAGTATATTTGATGTGAATTGCACCCGTTGCCACGGTTCCACCAGCATCAATACCGGGGCCCTGGCCAAATGGGTGTACGATGGGACTTACGCCAGCGTGTATGCAGACCGCAACAGGATCAACGCGCAAACTTCGGCCGGGCTGATGCCGCAGGGAAGACCGCTGGCACAGGCGACCAGGGATTCTATCAGTTGCTGGGTGGCCAATGGAGCGCCCAATTAAATTATGAATTATGAGTTATGAATTATGAATGTAGAGACACTTCATATAAAAGAGAACTCATGGGTAGCGAGGTTTGCCGCGTGGAAATTAAAAAGCAGCAACGTGGCCATCGTCATCGGGCAAACGATTCATTTGTATGGCGTAAGCAAGGCCGATTTTTTAAAAGATGAACGCTGGGTAAAGCACGAGTGCTGCCATTTGCAACAATACCGCGATCATGGATTCTTCGGTTTTATTTTCAAATACCTCGTAGAAAGCGTGCGCAAAGGCTATTACAACAACCGGTTTGAAGTGGAAGCAAGAAAAGCTGAAGAATTATGAATTATGAGTTAGGAATTAAGAATGCATTGCTTCCTGGCTGGCAAAGAAGCATGCGCTCATCTAATGCATACTGCCCATATTGCTATAGATGAGTGCGGAGTATTTTCATCCTAAAGACATAATTGCATTCATAACTCATAATTCCTAATTCATAATTACAAGAGCCATTCTACGGAGCCGAAATCGAAATGCCGCTCCACTACATCTTCCGTAATAAGCTGCCCGTTTCCCGTAACGCCTCTGATGGTGGTTTCAAAAACCATGTTTTCTCTTTTCAGTTTTACGGTTTGGTTGCGTTTGTACAGGTGGGTATTGTAATGGTCGAGTAATCTTTCTTTCTGCATAAACTGGGGGTCGGATAATCTTTCAATCAGCAGCGCGTGCAGTTCCCGCGCGAGTTGCTCCACATCATACTCTTTGTTGCTTATTTCCTTTAACGAAACTGCGTTCTTCAGATGGTCATTAAACGCCATTTGATTGATGTTGATGCCCATACCCGCCACGGCCCATTTCCAGTCGCTGCCCTGGAAAATATTTTCAATGAGGATGCCCCCTGCCTTTCTGTCACCGAAATAAATATCGTTGGGCCACTTGATGGCGGTTCCGGCACCGGCATAACCGTTAAAAAAATCAAAACAAACGGCGGCCACCGCTGCGCTCATCGCAAAAGGCTGCTGAATGGAAACGAAGGCTGGCTGCACAACCACGCTCAAAGCAATATTCAGTCCGGGCTCCGCGGCCCAGGATTTTCCCCGCTGCCCTTTGCCCGCCGTTTGCACCCGGGCAAACCAGCCCGCACCATGCCTCGCCAATCCCGCATGCACCTGCCCCATGGCATAGTTGTTGGTACTATCCACCGTATCGAGTACCGTAAAAAGTTGCGTTGCCTGCATAGTAAGCCAAATGACTAATAATTGTTACTTTTGATGTTATTTGCAAGCTAACCGCTGGCCCGCAAAAAACAATGACAAAATACCCGTTCCGCCATTTTGGTTGCACGGGCAATACAAAACAAAAATACAAGCACATTTGAACAACTTGAACGCATTAGAAACCCGCAAGAAAAGCAGCGTTGTCCGCCTCACGAGGAACAGTAAAATTTTCAAGACCATTATTCATGCCATCCAGGAGAAAAAAGGCGAAAACATCATCAGCCTCGATCTTCGCAAGATACCGGAAGCCGTAGCCGATTTTTTCATCATCTGCCAGGCCAACAGCAATACACAATTGAAAGCCATTGCCGATTTCGTGGAACAGGAGGTAAAGGAAAAATGCGGCGAAACCGTGTACAAGCACGAAGGCAGGCAGGCCCAGCAATGGATACTGATCGATTACGTAAACGTAGTGGTACACGTAATGCTGCCCGAACCCCGCAAATTTTACCAGCTCGAAGAAATGTGGAGCGATGCACCGGGCATGGAACACCAGGGCTGATAAAGTAAGCAATAAAATAACCGGCACACTCAATCGTCTACACCGTAGACCAGCAGCCATAAATAAGGCATACAACAAAAAATATGAATCAACAAGACAGCAACAGGAAGTTCAATCCTGAGCAAATGCCTCCGAAGGGAGACGATCCGCAGAAGAAAAAAAACCGTTTCAATATCTATTGGATATACGGCCTCATTTTCGTGGCCATCGTAGGGTGGAATTTATTCCGGGGCGTGAGCAACGCGGGCATTAAAATGAACCAGCAATACCTTTCCGAGGTCCTCAAATATGGCGACGTGGAGCAGGACCTTAAAAAAGATGGCAAGAAATCCGGGATACTGGTGATCAAGAACAAGTCCATCGTAAGGGTTTTCATCAACAAGGACAGCGCCAACAAAAGGGCCGCTTTTTATAAATCGATCCTGGCGACAGCCGACGATTACGATGCCTTCAGTAAATCGAACGCACCGCAGTTGTATTTCACCATCGCCAAGCCCGAAACCTTTGCGGAGCAGTTGAACGAATTGTACAAAGACCCGGCCATCAAAGAAAAGCCGGCGCCGGAATACGACGAAGAGGGCGAAATATTCGGCCAGGTGATCAGCACCTTATTGCCCATTCTCCTCATCGGCTTATTGTTCGTGATGATGATGCGCAAGGTAGGCGGACCGGGCAGTGGCGGCGGTCCCGGTGGCATCTTCAACATTGGTAAATCCAAAGCCACTTTGTTCGACAAAGGCACGCGCGTGAACATCAACTTCGGCGATGTGGCAGGCCTCGATGAAGCAAAAGTGGAAGTAATGGAGATCGTGGACTTCCTTAAAAATCCTAAAAAATATACGGCCCTTGGTGGCAAGATACCGAAAGGCGCCTTGCTTGTTGGCCCGCCCGGAACCGGTAAAACCCTGTTGGCGAAAGCCGTTGCGGGTGAAGCCCAGGTGCCTTTCTTCAGCCTCAGCGGCAGCGATTTCGTGGAAATGTTTGTAGGTGTGGGCGCCAGCCGCGTGCGCGACCTGTTCAAACAAGCCAGGGAAAAAGCGCCCTGCATCATCTTCATCGATGAAATCGACGCCATCGGCCGTGCCCGTGGCAAGAACGTAATGATGAGCAACGATGAAAGGGAAAATACCCTGAACCAGTTGCTGGTGGAAATGGATGGTTTTGGTACCGACCTCGGCATCATTATCCTCGCCGCTACCAACCGTCCTGACGTACTCGACAGCGCTTTGCTGCGCCCGGGCCGTTTCGACAGGCAGATATCGATCGACCGTCCTGACCTGGTAGGAAGGGAAGCCATTTTTAAAGTGCATCTTGAACCGATAAAAATTTCTACCACGCTCGACATTCACAAACTGGCCGAACAAACACCGGGTTTTGCCGGTGCCGACATCGCCAACGTGTGTAACGAAGCCGCGCTGATCGCTGCGCGTAAAGGAAAGGATTCGGTGGACATGGCGGATTTCCAGGATGCGATCGACCGCGTGATCGGTGGACTGGAAAAAAAGAACAAGATCATTTCACCCGAAGAAAAAGAGATCATCGCTTACCACGAAGCCGGCCACGCCATTTGCGGCTGGTACCTCGAACATGCGTACCCGTTATTGAAAGTAACCGTGGTGCCAAGGGGCTCGGCAGCATTGGGTTACGCGCAATACACGCCCAAGGAACAATACCTGTACAATACAGACCAGTTGATGGACCAGATCTGCATGACCCTGGGCGGCAGGGCCAGTGAAGATATTTTCTTCGGAAAGATCAGCACCGGCGCCAGCAACGACCTGCAGCAGATCACCAAGATCGCTTACAGCATGATCACCGTGTACGGCATGAATGATAAGGTTGGCAACGTGAGTTACTACGATCCCAACCAGGAGAACGTATTCACCAAACCCTTCAGTGAAGAAACCGGCAAGATGATCGACGAAGAAGTGCGCAAACTCATCGACGACGCGTACGTTAAAACAAAAGAATTATTGACGGAAAAGAAAGCCGACGTGGAACTCCTGGCCAAAGCATTGCTGAAAAAAGAAGTACTCTTTAAAAGCGATGTGGAAGCGTTGATCGGCAAAAGGCCTTTCGAAGAAAAGAAGGCGCTCGACATTCCCGATGAACCTTTGGTGAACGAACCGCCTACCACGGAAGTTCCCGAAACACTAAAACATCCACCCGCAATTTAATATTGATGATATCGGCGGCGAAAGAAAATATTTTAAAAAAGATAAGGCAGGCACTGAGTAACCCGGTGCCTTTGCCTTTTCCTTCAAGCGAGGGCAACACTTCTGTATTTCACCCGGCGGAAGAAGAACTGGAAGTTATTTTTGCAAAAGAGTTCACGCAGTTGCAGGGCAAATTCGCTTTTTGTTTCGATGAGGCAGATATGTTGCAACAGGTACAGCAACTCATCGCAGCCAATAAATGGTCGAAGATCTATTGCAGCGAAGACAAGTGGAATCCAGCCTTCAGCAATACCATCAACCTTGCCGGTTGCGACGCTTCCATTACCGGCTGCGAATTTTTGGTAGCCCGTACCGGCAGCATCGTACTCAGCTCCGCCCAGCAAAGCGGCCGCACCGTAAGCGTGTATGCACCCATACACATCTGCATCGCTTATACCAGCCAGTTGGTTTACGACGTGAAGGACGCATTGCAATCGGTAAAGGATAAATACGGATCCGCCCTGCCTTCCCTCATCACGTTTGCAACCGGGCCCAGCCGCACCGCCGATATTGAAAAAACACTCGTTACCGGCGTGCACGGGCCAAAAGAAGTGTATTGCTTCCTCGTGGAAGCGTAATTGCTTTTTTCAAACTATCTTTAAGGACATGGACAATCACATTTACCAGCTTTTTGTATATGGATCGCTCCGCAGCGGTTTCAGAACACCCGCCTATCAATACCTTACCCAATATTTTCATTTGGTGGGCGAAGCGGTGGTGAAAGGTAAGTTGTTTGAAAAAAGCGATTATCCCGTGGCCGTTTCCACCAACGAAGACAAATTCATCCTCGGCGAATTGTACGCCATCAACGATCCCGCGCAGTTTTCCTGGGCCATCGGGCAACTGGACGATTACGAAGGCCTGAACGTGGAAGCCGGCGAAACGGCCCTGTACAAACGCGAAGCCGTAACGGTATATGTAGAAGGCAAACCATCGCAAAGCTGGATCTACTGGTACAACGGCGATACGCAAAACCGCACTGAAATTGAAACCGGGGACGTATTGAAATACCTGCAGGAGAAACATAAACCATAAGGCATGGATGCCTCGTTGCATAAAAAAATTTATTTCCTTTCCGACTTTCACCTCGGCGCACCCAACCCGGCGGAAAGCCTGGTGCGGGAGAAAAAGGTCATCAGTTTCCTCGATTCCATCAAACACGATGCGGGTACCATCTTCATCGTAGGCGACCTGTTTGATTTTTGGTACGAATACAAAAAAGTAGTGCCCAAAGGTTATGTGCGCATCCTCGGCAAGCTGGCGGAACTGACGGACAGCGGCATCCACATTCATTTCTTCGTGGGCAACCACGATATGTGGATGAAAGATTATTTTCAAAAAGAACTCAACATACCCGTGTACTTTGAACCCGCGCCTTTTGAATTCAGTGGTAAAAAATTTTTAGTAGGACATGGCGATGGACTCGGGCCGGGCGATCATGGTTACAAGTTCATCAAGAAAGTATTCCGGAATCCTTTCAGCCAATGGCTGTTCGGCATTTTACCGCCGTACATCGGCATGGGCATTGCACATTATTTCAGCCGGAAAAGCAGGGCGCAAACGGGACAAACGGATGAAGTATTTTTAGGGGAAGACAAGGAATGGCTGATCCATTATTGCCGCGAAGAATTAAAGCAACAACATTACGATTATATGATCTTCGGTCACCGCCACCTGCCCATCGATTTTAAACTGAGCGATACCAGCCGCTACATCAACCTGGGCGACTGGATAAAATATTTCAGCTATGCCGTTTTTGATGGCAGTACGCTGGAACTAAAATATTATTAATTGAAAAAGACGATCACCTTATTGTTGCTCTGCGCCTTCAGTTTTACCATGCAGGCACAAACCCCGCAAAGTGATTCCGTGTTCGGTTACCGCAGCAGCATACCCGGTAATTTTTCTTATTTCAATGTCGATAACCTCGATAATATTTACCTGGTAACGGCCGGCAACCAGTTGAAAAAACTCAATGCCAACGGCGATTCCGTGGCCGTGTACAACGATGTAAAACGCTACGGCAATCCTTCTTCCATCGACGTAACCAACCCGATGAAAGTGTTGCTGTATTACAAAAATTTTTCTACGGTAGTAGTGTTAGACCGCCAACTCAACAGCCGCAACAGCATCAACTTCCGCAAGCAGAATATCTTTACCGTGAAGGCCATCGCCACCAGTTACGACAACAACATCTGGCTCTTCGACGAACAGGAGCTGAAGCTGAGAAAGATCGACGATGAAGGAAAAGCACTGATGGAGACCAACGACTGGCGCCAGTTGTTCGACAGCATTCCCCTGCCCACGCAGATCATCGACCGGGGTAATTTCGTGTACCTCTACGATCCGGAAAAAGGTTTTTACATCTTTGATTATTACGGCGCTTTTAAAAACAAACTCGCCTTTTTAAACTGGAACAACGTGGAAGTATCCGGTCAAACCATGTACGGCTTCTCAGGTGACAACCTGTACAGTTACCAGCTCAATTCCCTTACGCTCAAAGAATACCGGCTGCCCGGCTTCTTCAAAGGCTACGTCGCCATTAAAGCCATCAATGGCAAAGTGTATGTGCTGCGGGAAGACCGGTTGGATATTTATCTTGTCAGATAAATCAATTATGAGTTATGGGTTATAAGTTATGAGTTTGTAAGATTCACGGTTGGTTACAATTTCGCCCTTTTCTTCTTTTCATGAACATTATTCCAATCCTTCACAAGTACAACAGTAATTGAGTATAATCCATATTGCACAAAAAAACTCATAACCCATAACTTATAACTCATAACTACATTGTAGCTTCGTAGAATGTATTTTCTTGACAGCATTTATTTTGACAACCCCCTAAAAAGCTACCTCATCGTAGCCGGCAGCATCGGGCTGGTGATCCTGCTGAAGCGCTATCTTTCCCGCTACATCGCCGCGCTGTTGTTTAAACTCGTGCACCGCATCTGGAAGAACATCAGCAAAACCGATTTCACCGACCTGGTGGTGCAGCCCCTCGGCTGGTTCCTCGTGATCCTCATCACCGTATTTGCGATCGACAAACTGAATTTCCCTTCGCAATGGCAATACACCGTTTACGGGCATTCCACCAACGAGATACTGAACAAGACAGGCATGGGCATCATCATCGTTTCCTTTACCTGGCTGGTGCTGCGTTTCATCGATTTCATCGCGCTGGTGCTGGAACAAAAAGCATCGCTCACCGATGAAAAAAGCGATGACCAGCTCATCGTATTCTTCCGCGATTTTTTGAAAGTGATCGTTGGCATCATCGGTTTGCTGCTCGTGATCAAAGCCTGCTTCAACCAGCCGGTAGGCAACCTGCTCACCAGCCTCAGCATCGTGGGCGCCGTGGTAGCCCTGGCCGCCAAAGAAAGCCTGGAAAACCTGATCGCTTCCTTCATCATTTTTTTCGACAAACCTTTTACACCCGGTGATACCCTGAAAGTAAACGCGGTAACGGGAACGGTTGAACGCATCGGCCTGCGCAGTACGCGCATCCGCACGGCAGATAAAACCCTGGTAACCGTACCCAACAAACAAATGGTGGACAGCGTGGTGGACAACTGGAGCATGCGTACCCACCGCCGCGGCGAAATAAAACTCGAACTCTCGTCCCGCACTGCCGCTGCAGACATACAGGCGCTGATCGCAGAAATAAAAAAGATGCTGGAAGCCAATAAGAATTCCTTCACCACTTCCTCCGTTCACCTCACTGAATTCAGCAAAACGGGATTGGTGTTAACCATCGAATTTTTTACCCAGCCTGTAAGCATGGATATGTTCAATCAGATAAAAGAAGACACCGCTTTTGGATTGAAAAAACTGGTGGAGGAAAAGCATATTGAGATGAGCAACATTAATAATTTCGACATCACGGTCAACAGGAGCGATGTTGCTTAATTAGAAATTAGTAATGAGAAATTAGAAATGTCAGCGAGATCTATGAGTGCACGCATTCTTCAGCAATAAAATGATTACGATTCAACAATATGAAAGCTGTAATACATTTCTAATTACTAATTTATAATTTCTAATTCCTTAGAGTCTATTTAGAATCTCAGCGATCTCCTTATCCCACTTTCCCGTTTTGCCATACTCCACTACGCGTCCCATTTCCTTGCCGTCTTTCATCACGATAATGGTGGGCACATTGGTGATCTTAAGGGCGTCGGTGATGCTGCCGAGTGATTTTTTGGCGCGGTTCACGGTGAAGAAAGTGATCACCGTATCTTTTACGCCGCTCATTTCCTGCAGCCTGAAAAACTTAGGTAATATGAATTGCGTATCCTCGCACCAGGTACCGCCGAATACGATGAACTGTACTTTATCTTTCGCTCTTTCAAAGCTGTTCAGCGTAGCCGTGTCGGGCTTGTAGCCATTCTGGTTCACCACGAACCAGCGGTAAGAAGGGTCATTTTGTATCAAATATTTATTTACGATGCCGCGCACGATGTGTTGCTCAGGATGGTTGGGATCCGGCGTGGTTTCGTATTGCGCCTGCGCGTTGGTGGTAGTTACGAATGATAATAAAAGGAGGGTCGCCGCCAGCGCGTTTTTCAGTTGGTTCATGGTTGATTTTTTGAAAATTGATCTGTATAAAGATCGAATGTTTTTAATAAGCCGCGGGAAGATTTTCGTTAACCGCAAGTTATATATGTGAGTAAGTCACTCAAAAAAATCTGTGTAATCCCCCCAATCCGTGTAATTAAATTCGTGTAATTCGTGTTTTCACAAATTCGCCTTCAACTCATTCAAAAATCCCTTCAACTGCTTTAAAGATTCTATCATGGCGAAATTTTCTTCTGCCTTTTTATTCTTCTTTAAAAAATCCTTGGCGCCTTCCATGGTATATTTTCTTTCGCGAAGCAGGTGGTAGATCAGCTTGATGTTTTTTACATCTTCCGGGCGGAAAAGCCGGTCGCCCTTGCCATTCTTCCGTGGCTTTAAAATATCGAATTCATTTTCCCAAAAGCGCAGCAGGCTTTGGTTCACTTTAAACATATCTGCCAC
>Ga0247806_10000743_pt1 | contig 18233 bp, 17 predicted proteins | sample UWRJL059202B1_FD_179935 | JGI IMG/M metagenome (GOLD analysis project Ga0247806, IMG submission 179935) | Plant litter microbial communities from Arlington Agricultural Research Station in Wisconsin, United States - UWRJ-L059-202B-1 | ecosystem: Environmental > Terrestrial > Plant litter >... | reverse complement strand
CGGCAGGCGCGAATGACCGATCTCGCGGAATTTGGCGAGCAAAGTGCCCAGATTGATGTCGATTTCGATGGCCTGGATATCGCTGCGCTCGACCATCACGTCGGCAACCGACACATTGGACAGTTTCAGCACGTTCTGCAGGATCGTGCGTTCGCTCTCGGAGAAGTCGGCGGTCTCGGCGCTGCCCTGCTCGTCGAGCGCAACCTGGAGGTCGTCGCGCAGGGACACGGTGCCCCGGGCCAGCATGGCCTTGACGCGGTTCCAGATCGATGGCCCCCGCGCTGGCGTGGGGGCGGGACTAGAAGGAGGCTCGGAGGAATTGGCGGCTGTCTGGGCCAGGCTGTCGCTGTCGTTCATGGTCTCTCGCCGCAGGGCGGCTTATCTGTTGGTAAAATTGCAATGACGCCGGACGGGAATTGTTCCGGGCCTATTCGGCATAGGGATCGGCGACCCCAAGCTTGGCCAAAATTGCGGTTTCAAGGCTTTCCATCTGGAGCGCCTCGGCGTCGGTCAGATGATCATAGCCCAAAATGTGCAAAAATCCATGCACCACGAGATGACTAAAATGGTCGTTCAGGGTAACGCCCTGCTCCATCGCCTCGCGCTCGACCGTTTCGCGGGCCAGCGTGATGTCGCCCAGAATGCCGGTGACCGGGCCAAACGGCTCGATCTGGGGGAAGCTGAGCACATTGGTGGAGCTGTCCTTGCCGCGCCATTGCTGGTTGAGCTCGTGCTGCTCTTCGTCGTCCGTAAGCAGGATCGACAGCTCGGCGGCGCCCTTGAGCTTGGCTTTGGATTGCTTGAGGGCTTCGAATACGGCGCGCTCGGCCAGAGGATCGAGATCCTCCGGCCAGGCGTCGTCGTTGCGGATAATGGCGATTTCGAGCGGCAGGGACGTCAGCGGACAACCCCTTCGGTGGCTTTTTCCGCCAGCTTCTTGGCTGTGTCGGCCTCGTAGGCGCGCACGATGCGGCCCACCAGGGCATGTCGAACAACGTCCTTGTCGTTGAAGCGCGAGACATGCACGCCTTCGACGCCATCGAGCAGGTTGACCGCTTCGACCAGTCCCGATTTTTCGCCGCGCGGCAGATCGACCTGGGTTGGATCGCCAGTGACGATCATCTTGGAGTTTTCGCCGAGACGGGTCAGGAACATCTTCATCTGCATCGAGGTGGTGTTCTGCGCCTCGTCGAGGATGACGACGGCGTTGGCCAGCGTGCGCCCGCGCATGAAGGCGAGCGGGGCGACCTCGATGATGCCCGAGGTCAGGCAACGTTCGACGTTTTCGGGCTTCATCATGTCGTAGAGCGCGTCATAGAGCGGACGCAAATAGGGATCGACCTTTTCCTTCATGTCGCCGGGCAAAAAGCCCAGGCGCTCGCCCGCTTCGACGGCGGGGCGCGACAGGATGATGCGGTTGATATCGCCCCGTTCTAGCAGGGAGGCCGCGTGTGCGACGGCCAGATAGGTCTTGCCGGTACCGGCAGGGCCGACGCCGAACACCAGCTCGCTCCGCTCCATCGAGCGCATATAGGCGTCCTGCGCCGGCGTGCGGGCGACGACAGTGGATTTGCGCGTAGCGATCTGGGCCATGCGCACCTTGCCCTTGCGCTCGAGCGTGGGCAGGACGAGCTGGCTATCCTCGGTCTGGATCATGCGAATGACCCCGTCGACGTCGGAAATATTGACGCTATTGCCTTCTTCGAGCGAGCCATACAGCGATTCCAGCACGCGCCGGGCCTGATCGACCGCGGAAGCGGCGCCCTTGAGCAGGACGTGATTGCCCCGCGGGGTGGCTGAAACCTTGAGCCGCTGTTCGATCAGCGCCAGGTTCTGGTCGAAATCGCCGTACAGTTGCGCGGCGAGACGATTGTCGTCAAAGGCGAGTTCGAGTTGGGATGCGAGTGCGTTGTCGGAATTTGCTGACAAATGCCTGCTCAAACTGGTGTTGCTCCACGCTGTGGGCGCGGCGCGGGCTGCGCCGCGAATACGGTAACGAGGCTAGGACGAATTGGGTGCGGTGTCTGTAGCAATATTGTGACGATGCACCGGATCGGCAAGGGCGCAAATGTTTGCCTGTGGGCGCGTGTTTTGATGGGCTGCGCTCTTGCCAGCAGTCTGGTACCGGGCAAGACTAGTTTAACTTCCTGTTAGGACTTTGCCCATGGTGACTGCGCTGACGCTCTCCGGCTCTATTCGCCGGGGCTCCCAAAACATGCGGCTACAGGCGCATATGGACAAAAAGCTCGAAGCGGCCGGGGTCAGCGTGACCTCGATCAATTTGTCCGACTTCGCGATGCCGATTTTCAACGAGGATATCGAGGCCGAACACACGCCCGAAAGCGCGGTACAGCTGTCGGCGCTGTGGCGGGCCCACGATATCGTGTTCATCGCGTCGCCCGAATACAATGGCGGGCTGACGCCGCTGCTGGTCAATACCATCACCTGGCTGAGCCGGCAGAAACCGAGCCCGTTCCGCCACGCGGTGTTCGGTATTGGTGGGGTCAGCTCGGGCAAATACGGCACCATCTGGGGGCTGAGCCATCTGCGCGAGAGCCTGACCAAGGTCGGCGCGCTGGTGGTGCCGACGCTGCTGGGCATCGGGCCATCCGAGACGGCGTTCGACGCCAATGGCGATTTCACCGAGCCTTCCATCACCCGCAAAGTCGACCAGATGATCGAAGAGCTCACCCATTTCAGCCGAGGTTGACCGATGCGCGCGCTTTATCTCACCCATCCGCAGGTGCGGATCGACGCCAACGTGCCGGTGCCGCTCTGGGGGCTGTCCGAGCTGGGGCGCGAGCGGGCGGAAGAATTTGCCGCGCGGGGCGTGGTGCCCAGGGGCGCGATGATCTTTTCGAGCCGCGAGAGCAAGGCCATGGAACTGGCCGATATTTTGGCTGCGCATACCGGCAGCATGGTGCTGAGCGATCACCTGATGGGCGAGAACGATCGCAGCGCCACCGGATTTTTGCCGCCGGCCATGTTCGAGCTGACCGCCGACCGGTTCTTTGCCGAGCCGGAAACCAGCGTCGATGGCTGGGAGCGGGCGATCGACGCGCAGCGCCGCATCGTCGGCACGGTGCGCACCGCATTGGCAAGCGTGCCCCAGGGTACGCCCGCGGTATTTTGCGGCCATGGCGCGGTGGGGACCTTGCTCAAATGCTTCGTCGCAGGGGTGCCGATCGACCGAAGTCATGACCAGAGCCGCCACGCCGACAAGGGCGGCGGCAATGGCTTTGTGTTCGATCTGGAGGCAATGATTTTGGGCTCCGAATGGACGACGATGGAAGAGCTGCAGCCGGATTGGTTCGGCGCCTCGGTTGCGAGGGAGGCGGTTTTGGTCTAGCCCAAGACCAATGCAGACTTTGGAGGAGGACGCCATGACGGGTCAGTTGATCGTGGGGCTGGACGTATCGTCGCGCGCGCGGGCGGAGGAGATCGTGGCGCTGCTGGGCGATAGCGTCGATTTCTACAAGATCGGCTATCAGTGCTTTTACGGCGCCGACGGGTTCGCGCTGGGCAAGGCGCTGATCGCGGCGGGCAAGAAGGTGTTTTTCGACCTCAAGCTGCTCGACATCGACAACACCGTGGAAAAAGGCGTGGCGGCCTTCGTCGAAACCGGCGCTGCGATGCTGACGGTGCATGCCTATCCCAAGACCATGCGGGCTGCGGCCAAGGCTGCGGCGGGTTCGAGCCTGTGCATATTGGGGGTCACCGTCTTGACCTCGATGGACGACGCCGACGTCAAGGAAGCCGGCTATGAGCGCGATGCGGCGGGGCTTGTGGCACTGCGCGCGCAACAGGCCCGCGACGCGGGGATCGGCGGCATCGTCAGCTCCCCCCATGAAGCCGAAATGGTTCGCACCATCGTCGGGCCACAGCTTGCCATCGTGACGCCCGGCATTCGTCCGGCGGGAAGCGCCAGCGGCGACCAGAAACGTATCATGGGGCCGGCGGAGGCGCTGGCGCTGGGTGCGACCCATCTGGTGGTGGCGCGGCCGATCATCGAGGCGGCCGATCCGGCGGCTGCGGCGCGCGCGATTCTGAGCGAAATGAACACCGGGGCGCGGTTCGCATGATGGGCTATTCAGCCTGTATCGAAATGCTGTTCGTCCCCGAAACGGACGATTTTGCCCAGCGCATCCATCTGGCCAAGGCCGCGGGGTTCGATCTGGTCGAATTTTGGATGTGGTCCAACAAGGACCTCGATGCGGTCGAGCGGGCATTGCAGGACACCGGCGTTAAGCTCGCCGGCATCGTCGCCGAACCGTTTGCCGAACTGACACGGACCGGCGACCATGACCGGTTTTTGGCCGGTCTAGAACAGAGCCGCGACGTGGCGCTGCGGCTGGGCACGACTGTGCTGATCTGTCAGTCCGGGCCCTTGCTGGCTGGCGTCGATCGGGCCCGCCAGCATGAGGCGCTGACGCTGGCCATGGCCCGGTCGGCGGATGTGCTCAAGGGCTCCGGCGTGCGCCTGGCGCTGGAGCCGCTCAACGATCGCGTCGATCACCCCGGCTATTATCTGACGAGGGCGACCGAAGGCCTCGACATCGCCGACGCGGTCAATCGCCCCGAAATCGGCATCACCTATGACATGTACCATTCCATGGTGATGGGCGAAGACCCCCAACAGGTCGTCGCCGACCGCCTCGACCGCATCTTCCACGTCCACATCGCCGACCACCCCGGGCGGAACGAACCGGGCAGCGGTGGCTTGCCGCTGAAGCAGCATCTGGCGTGGCTGGAGGGGCAAGGGTACGCGGGCGCGGTGGGACTGGAGTTCCGGCCGACGGGGACCACTGCGGACGCGTTGAGGGTGATGCGGGGGAGTTTGGGGGCCTAAAAATCCCGTTCGAGCGGGAACGGCGTCGGCTCCCAAATGTCCTCTATCCCTCGGCGGCGGGCGCCATGCTGTTCCCATTCGTGCAGCATAGCTGCGATGGCGCGCCGGTCGTTGGCCGTCGAGAGGGCAATCAGGCGCCTCAACTCGGTCATGGGCTTCAAGAAGTAGCTGACGTCCAAGGGTATCGGTTTGTTGAGGCTGAGGCGTTTGCCGCGCGTCGCTTCGAAAGCCTCAGCCTGGCGAAGCAATGGGCCTTCGTTCACGTCGATATAGTTTTGGGCGATAGCGGCGGCTTCCTGCAAGCGGCCGAGAGCTGCCAGCACAACGGCATAGAGTATCGGCTTGTTCGACAGTCGATCAGCCTTGAACGACCACGCCAGGTCTGGTTCGCCCATTCTGGCATAGAGCCCCTCGATGGTTCCCACTGGCCGCAGGAACTCGTCGAGCGTTTCGCGAACACTGGTTTCGAGCTCATGCTGAAACTGGGGGTCTGTGGACCAGCCGACAAGCAGCTCGTGATCCCAGTTGTCGCTTTGTGGCCCCGATGGAGGACCGAACAGCAGCTTGTAGTTGGCCCAGGGCTTGGGATGCGCCCGGTCCGAAGAGCCAGTAAAAAATATGCTGCGATGGATGTGGCGGACGGGACGCAGGTAGAGCATGCGTGGCTTCAACGCCAAATCCGGATGCTCCGCCAATATCGGGCGCGTCCATCTTTTGACTTCGGCAATCGTCGTCATGGTGCTGATCCCTTATGCCAACGATGTGTGGCGAGCGGTTCATCGGCGGAAACGCATTTGGGATGAGACCTTAGGACAACTGCACTGCCTCAAAATGGTCCATTCGATCGACCTTGCGGCGGTGGTGTGATCTCGAGATGGATCCCGGCTCAAGGCCGGGATGACATCGAGTGTGGGGGTAGGCCAGAGCTGACCCTAACCCACCAACCCATGCTGGCGGCTCAAATCTTGCAGATCGAGCTGGGGGCGGGCGCCGATGTGGGAGATGACTTCGTGGGCGGCGAGGCAGCCGGTTTTTAAGGCTGATTCCAGGTTTTGGCCGCGGGCCATGCCGAGCAGGAAGCCTGAGGCGAAGAGGTCCCCTGCCCCGGTGGCGTCGATGACCTTGTCGATTGGGAAGGCGGGGACCGAGACGATTTCGCCGTTGTGGATGGCCATGGCACCCTCGGCGCCCATGGTGATGGCGGCGAGTTCGGCGTCCTTGGCAATTTCGCGCACGGCTTCGCCCAGGTCTGCGGTCTGGTACAGCGATTTGAGCTCGTGCACGTTGGCAAAGACGTAGTCGATGGTCTTGGAGCGGATCAGGTCGAGGAATTCGTCGCGGTAGCGATCGACGCAGAACGGATCGCTGAGGGTGAAGGCCGCGGCGCGCTCGTTTTTATGGGCATAGTGGGCGGCCAGAACGAAAGCTTTCTTGGCTTCCTGGGGGTCCCACAAAAAGCCTTCCATATAGGTGATGGCGGCGGAGCCGATTTCGTCGGGCTTGATGTCCCGCTCGGTCAACTGGTGGCAGGCACCGAGATAGGTGTTCATGGTCCGCTCGCCATCGGGCGACACGAAGATCATCGAGCGGGCGGTCAGCGCGCCGTTTTCGAGGCGCGAAGTGGCATAATGCACGCCGATGGTTTCGAGGTCGGCCTCGAACACATCGCCCAGGGTATCGTCCGCAACCTTGCCGACAAAGGCCGCGCGACCGCCCAGCGAGGCGACGCCGGCGGCGGTGTTGGCGGCGCTGCCGCCTGAGATCTGCTGCCGGCCCAGGGGCATTTTGCGATAGAGATCTTCGGCCCGATCGGTGTCGATCAGATGCATGATGCCTTCGGACATGCCCTCGCGCTCGATGAAGCCGGGCTCGACCGGGGCGATGATGTCGACAATGGCATTGCCAATGGTGAGCACGTCGAAGCGGGTCTGGGTCATGATGTCTGTCCGGCGCTGGGGAAGCCGTAGGCCGGTGTAGAGCAAGTGTCTGTGATGCGCAACGCCAAGGGTTTGGCGCCTGCTTGACGCTTCCGGCCGTGCCAGCGACGGTGCGCCATGACCATTGATTCGATGACTTTTGTCTTGAAGGCCCCGCGATGAACTGGGTGGCTGGAGCTGCCATGGCGAGCCGGGGCTGGCGTCGTTTTGCGTTGTTGGTGGTCGCCGGCATGGTGGCGGGCACTTCGATTGCGCCCTGGTTCGTGCTCCCGGCGCTGTTCGTGAGCTTTCCGGTTTGGGTGTGGTGCCTCGATGGGGCGGAACGGCAGAGCGGCTGGCGCGCGCTGTTCGGCTCGGCCTTCGGCATCGGCTTCGCCTTTGGCTGGGGCTATTTCACCGTGGCGTTCCACTGGCTCGGCGCGGCGTTCTTCGTCGATGGCGGCGTCATGATCGCGCTAATGCCGTTCGCCATCCTGGCGCTGGCGGCGATCATCGCGTTCTTTTGGGGGCTGGCGAGTGCGCTGGCCCATCTGCTGTGGAGCCGGGGTGTCTGGCGCATCGTGACGCTGGCAACCTTCCTGACCATGGCCGAATGGGCGCGCGGCCATGTGCTGACGGGGTTTCCGTTCGACCTGCTCGGCTATGCGCTGACGCCGAGCGACGAGATGATGCAGATCACTTCGGTGATCGGGGTGTATGGGCTGACGCTGGTGGCGGCGCTGCTGGCCATGCTGCCGGCGCTGGTCTGGCCGGCCAACGGGCGCAGGCTGCTGCGTCGGGTGGTGCCGGTGCTGGTCGGGATCGTCGTCCTGGCTGGCCAGTGGGGCTATGGTGCCTATCGCCTGGCGAGTACGGCTACGGTCGAACGCACCGACATTGCGCTGCGGCTGGTGCAGCCGGTGGTGCGCGAGCATGCCGATTGGGGCAATGCCGATCCGGCGACGCTGATCGACAAGCTTCTTATGTTGTCGGAGATGCGGACCGGTCCGGCTGACGAAGGCCTTGCCGATATCACCCATGTGGTGTGGCCCGAATCGAGCCTGCCGTTTTTCCTGTCGAGCTATCCCGATGCGCTGCCGCGGATGGCGGCCATGTTGCCTGAGACGACTATGCTGCTGGCCGGGGCGCCGCGCCAGCAAATCCTGCCCGGCGCCACGCAGGCATCCGGCCCGCCGTTCAATGCGCTGCTGGCCATCGACAGCTATGGCGAGATCGTCGCGGCCTACGACAAATCCCATCTGGTGCCGTTTGGCGAATTCCTGCCGTTCAGCGGGTTTTTCTCGCAATTCGGCATCAAGCAGTTCGTGCCGGGTGCCGAGGGCTGGGCCCATGGCGACGCCGGGCGGCGGCTGATGTCCCTGCCCGCAACGCCGAGTTTTCTGGCGTTGATCTGTTACGAAATCCTGTTTTCCGGCGATCTGGGCGACACCGCAAACGCCGGGTTCATTCTCAACATCACCAATGACGCCTGGTTCGACGGCTCGATCGGGCCGGCCCAGCATGCGCACCACGCCCGGGTCCGGGCGGTCGAGGAAGGCCTGAGCCTGATCCGCGCTGCTAATACCGGGCTGACCTTCGCGACCGACCCGCTGGGGCGTATCACCGCGCAGATCGCGCCGCAGGAAATGGCGGTGCTCGATGTGCGGCCACAGGAGCGGCTCGCGGGCACGGTGTTCGCCTCATTGCGCTACTGGCCGCTGTTGTGCGCACTGGCCCTGGGGCTGGCGATTTCGCTCTGGGCGGCGCGCCGGCGGGTTCGCTAGCGGCGCGCGTTTGTGCTCCACAATCGCCAAACGACATATCAAGCTTTCTTTATATCCGCCTTGACCCAAGCCGGTGCCGATGTCACAAACCCTGCACATTTGCGCCGTTTGAGCGGTTTTCAGCATCCTCAGGGGATTTTCGGTTGGCACGATCGTCTTATCTTTTTACCTCGGAATCGGTTTCCGAGGGCCATCCCGACAAGGTCTGCGACCGGATTTCCGATGAAATCGTCGACCTGGTGTTTCGCGAAGCCAAAAAGACCGGCATGGACCCGTCCAAGGTACGGATCGCCTGCGAAACCCTCGCGACCACCAATCGCGTGGTGATCGCGGGCGAAGTGCGGGTGCCCGACACCCTGCTCAAGCGCGGCAAGGACGGCGAAATCCTGCACGATGCGGCCGGCAATCCGGTGGTCAATCCGTCAAAATTCAAGTCGGCCGCCCGCAAGGCGATCCGGGCGATCGGCTATGAGCAGGCCGGTTTCCACTGGAAGACCGCGCGCATCGACGTGCTGCTGCATGGCCAGTCGGCTGATATCGCGCAGGGCGTCGACGAGAGCGGCAACAAGGACGTCGGTGCGGGCGATCAGGGCATCATGTTTGGCTATGCGAGCCGGGAAACCCCCGAATTGTTGCCGGCGCCGATCTATTATGCCCACAAGATCCTCGAAACGCTGACCATTGCCCGCAAGGCCAACGATGGCGAAGCCGGCAAGCTTGGGCCCGACGCCAAGAGCCAGGTGACTGTTCGTTACGAGGACGGCCACCCGGTCGGCGTCACGCAGATCGTGCTGTCGACCCAGCATCTGGATGCGTCGCTGACCTCGGCTGACGTGCGCCGCATCGTCGAGCCCTATATCCGCCAGGCCCTGCCTGACGGCTGGATCGACGAGAAGACGGTCTGGCACGTCAATCCAACGGGCAAGTTCGTCGTCGGTGGCCCCGATGGCGATGCGGGCCTGACCGGGCGCAAGATCATCGTCGATACCTATGGTGGCGCAGCGCCCCACGGCGGCGGGGCGTTCTCGGGCAAGGACCCGACCAAGGTTGATCGGTCCGCAGCTTACGCCGCGCGATATCTGGCCAAGAACGTCGTTGCGGCGGGCCTGGCCGAGCGCGCGACGATCCAGCTTAGCTATGCCATCGGCGTGGCCCAGCCGCTGTCGATCTATGTCGATTTGCACGGCACCGGCACGGTGGATGAGGCGGCGATCGAAGCAGCACTGAGCGGCGGCAAGGTCATGGATTTGACCCCGCGTGGCATTCGCACCCACCTCGACCTCAACAAGCCCATCTATGCCAAGACCAGCGCCTATGGTCACTTTGGCCGCAAGGCTGGCCGCGATGGCAGCTTTTCCTGGGAAAAAACCGATCTGGTCGCAGCGCTGAAGGCTGCGCTGAAATAGGCGGTCTGGCCGGATAAGCGAGTTGCATCCATGAGCGATCACCAATTGCCCAAGACCCGCTCGGGCGAGCCGCGCGCTTTCTTCGGGCGACGGTCGGGCAAGAAACTGCACGTCGGGCAGCAGGCGGTGTTCGACGCCACCCTGCCCGCGCTCGAGATCACGCTGGATGGCACGCTCGATCCGCGGACTTTGTTCCCGGAGGCCGAGCAGATCATCGTCGAGATCGGTTATGGCGGCGGCGAGCATCTGGCGCTCGAGGCCAGCCGGCACCCGCAGACGGGTTATATCGGCTGTGAAGTGTTTACCGGCGGTATCGGCAAGATGGTGCAGACCATTGCCGGCGAGAACCTGCGCAATATCCGGCTCTATACCGACGATGCGGTGAAGTTTCTAGCGGCACTGCCCGATGCGTGCCTCGACGAGGTCTATTTGCTGTATCCCGATCCCTGGCCCAAGACGCGGCACCACAAGCGCCGCTTCGTATCGCCGACGACGCTGGCCGAACTGGCGCGCGTCATCCGGACCGGTGGCAAGTTTCATTTTGCCACCGACATCGAGGATTATGCGAACTGGACGCTGGCCCATATCGTGCGCACGCCGGACTTCGACTTTGCGCCGGAGCGGCCGGGCTCATGGCATGAGCCCTATCCGGGCTGGGAGCCGACGCGCTATGAAGTCAAAGCCCGGCGCGAGGGGCGTCTGGTCAGCTTCTATTTCACGTTTCACCGCCGCTAGGAGCATTCGATGCGCATCATCATTTATGGCGTTGGCGCTGTCGGCGGCGTTTTGGCAGCGCGGCTGAGCGGGGCTGGCGAAACAGTCATCGGCATCGCCCGCGGCAAGCAACTTGAGGCGATCCGGGCGGATGGCTTGCAGCTGACCACACCGCTGGGGGTCGAGCGGCACAAATTCGCGGTCGTGGCTTCGCCTGCGGAGATCGTGTTCGAGCCCGATGACGTCATCTGTCTTACCATGAAGACCCAGGATACCCTTGGCGCACTGGACGATCTGCGCCGCGCAGGGGTGACGAGCCAGGCGATTGTCTGCTTCCAGAACGGCGTCAGCAATGAGGATATGGCGCTGCGGCTGTTTCCCAACGTGTTCGCCGTCACGGTGCAACTGCCGGCGACCTTCATCGAGCCCGGCGTGGTCGCCAGTTTCTTTGCGCCCAAGCTCGGGTTTTTCGATATCGGGCGGCATGGCGTGGGCGACCAAAGTGCCGGCGAGCAACTGGCCGAGCGCCTGGATCGGGCTGGCTTTGGCTGTTTTCTTCATACCGACATCTGGCCGGTCAAATATGCCAAGCTGCTGAACAATGTCGGCAACGCCATCGACGCGGCGCTGGGCAGCGGTGCTGAAACCCAGCGGCTGACGGCACTGGCGCGGGTCGAGGCCACAACAGTCCTCAATATTGCCGGCATTGCCGTGGCGCCGCAGAACGATCGCAGCGCCCTGGGATCGATGCACGAGATCGAGGGCGTTGCGCGGGTGGGCTCATCCTCGGCGCAGAGCCTGGCGCGCGGGGCCGGCTCGATCGAGACCGATTATCTCAATGGCGAAATCATCCTGCTGGGACGCAAGCATGGCGTGCCGACGCCGATCAACACCTATTTCGCCGACGTCACGCAATGCATGGTTGCCCACGGGCAGGCGGCGGGTACGCTGGCGCTGGAAACCCTGCGCTCGGCTATGCCGAACTTGTTCTAAAAATTAACGAACTGAGATGATTGTCCGGTTTCATCGAACGGTGTGATGCTGGACATGTCAAAGTTAAATGCGGATGTGCATTGGCACCGCCGCAATTCAGTCCCATATCCGCACCTCGATCGTCGTTTCAAGGTGTCCGATATGTCAATTCAACCCGTTTCCAGTGACCAGCAAACCGATGTGCTGATGGTGCGGCCCAACAAATGGACGTTGACGGTCGTCACCCTGCTGCGCGAAGAGCGCTTGCGCTTCAACGAGATCAAGCGTGTCGCCGGCGTTTCGCAGAAAACCCTGACCCAGACTTTGCGTGATCTGGAGCGCGACGGCTTCATTACCCGCACCATGTTCGCCACGATCCCCCCGCGCGTCGATTATGAGCTGACGCAGTTGGGCCGTGAATTGCTGCAATTGGCGGATAATTTGCATAATTTTGTCGTCAAGAACCGGGATGACGTTCTCGCAGCCCGGCAGCGGTTCGATTCAGCGGGTGGCGAGCCGGTTATTCGGCTCGTCCATCCGTAAGAACTACGGGCGCCGTCGCTTGGGCGGCGGCGCCGTGGTCGGCCAGGATTAGAGAACGACCTGAGTCAGCGTGTCTGGCGTGAAGAACTGCATGGTCTGACGGCCATCGGCATCGATCACATAGGCGCGGACGAGGCCACCCCAAGATTCAACCGAAGTTGCTTCGATACCCTTGTCGTGCAGACGGGCAACCAGCGACTGGCCGTAGAATGCACGAGCGCCGGCATCTTCGTTCTGGTCGTTGTACGAGCGGTTTTCGGTGTCGGCGAAGGCAGGAGCGGCAACGCTGACCATGGAGGTTGCAGCGATCAGGGCGATTACAGTGGTCTTGAACATTTGGTGTTCCTTTCGTTTTGAACACTCTGCAAATGGCGCTGTTCTTTCCCACCCTCAAGAGACGATTTCGCTGTTGCACCCCCTTGAAGTCGGCGATTGCATGCCGAGAGTTTTACCAAGGATATCAAGGGGTTTGGGAGAACCCCAGTTTCTCCGGAGACACTGGGGATGAGTTTTGTGACGATCCGGTGACGCTGGGGTCTGCGCGGGTTTTTGCACCCGCCAAACGGTCGGCCAAGCCGATTCTGGAGCCCAAAATCGACGTCCGGAGCGGTATTCGGACGCTTGAAAATCGCAAAAATTACTGCAAGTTTTTTTTTGCAGAAAGTTCAAAAAAATTGCATTTTTCGATCTTGCAGTGGCCAAGGCGGCGTTGATCGCCTGTGCACCACGGCTTCGGCCAGCCATTTGGGGCACACTTGCAGACCAGGCCATTGCGCGCTATAGAGACGACAACATCTCTAGCAAGTTTGCAGAGTGGGCGCCTTCCGGCCCCGCTCTTTTTTATTATCCGAAGGGTCCGATGAGCTTCGATCTCACCGAAAAACGCTTCATCAAGCAGACGGGCGTCGAAGCCCGGGTTGCCGCTATCGTCGAGCCCGTCGCCAACGGGCTGGGCTTTGCCCTGGTCCGCGTCAAGATCACGCCCGAGAACGGCTGCACGCTGCAGATCATGGCTGAAGACGAGCATGGGCGCTTCACCATCGTCAATTGCGAGGCGCTGTCCAAGGACCTGTCGCCCGTGCTCGACGTCGAAGACCCGATCGATCGCGAGTACCATCTTGAGGTCAGCTCGCCCGGTATCGACCGGCCTTTGGTCCGGCGCCGCGATTTCGAAGCCTACATCGGGCACGAAGCGCGCATCGAGCTGTCGGACATGATCAATGGCCGCAAGCGCTACCGCGGTTTCATCAAGGCCGTGGATGCCGAGGGGGTGACCATCACCCTGCCCGACGCACCCGCCGGCACCGACCCGGATCATCGCCTGCTGCTCGCCACCATCGCTGAAGCCAAGCTCGTGATGACCGACGCCTTGATGGAAAAGGCGCGGCTCGATCAGGAAGCCCACCCGATCGACGATGACGAGACCGAAACGCTCGCCTACGCCGATGCCGATAACGACGACGAAGACCTCTCCCCCGCCGGCGACCAAGAGGACGCGACGGATCCGGATACGACCAAGGAGACCGAATAAATGGCCGTCAGTGCTAACCGTCTTGAGCTGTTGCAGATCGCCGACGCTGTCGCGCGCGAAAAGTCGATCGACCGCATGGTCGTGATCGAAGCGATGCAGGACGCCATGGAAAAGGCCGCCAAGGGTCGCTATGGCGCCGAGACGGAAATCAAGGTCGAGATCAATCCGCGTTCGGGCGAAACCCGCATGTGGCGCCTGCTCGAGATCGTGCAGGACGTCGAAGAGCCCGGCCGCCAGGTCGAGCTCAGCCATGCCCGCACCAAATCGCCCGAAGCCCAGATCGGCGATTTCCTGACCGAGCCCCTGCCCCCGATGGAATTTGGCCGCATCGCTGCCCAGTCCGCCAAGCAGGTCATCGTGCAAAAGGTGCGCGATGCCGAGCGCGAGCGCATGTATGACGAATATTTCGGCCGCATCGGCGAAATCGTCAACGGCAGCGTCAAGCGCGTCGAATATGGCAATGTCATCGTCGACCTCGGGCGTGGCGAAGCCATCATCCGTCGCGACGAGCTGATCCCGCGCGAAATGTTCCGCTATGGTGATCGCGTGCGCGCCTATGTCTATGACGTGCGCCGCGAGCAGCGCGGCCCACAGATCTTCCTGTCGCGCACCCATCCGCAGTTCATGGCCAAGCTGTTCATGCAGGAAGTGCCCGAGATTTATGATGGCGTGATCACCATCCGCTCGATCGCCCGCGATCCGGGCTCGCGCGCCAAGATCGCCGTGACCTCCTCGGATAGCTCGATCGATCCCGTCGGCGCCTGCGTCGGTATGCGCGGCTCGCGCGTGCAGGCCGTGGTGGCCGAACTGCAGGGCGAAAAGATCGACATCATTCCCTGGACCGACACCATTGCCGACCTCGTGGTTTCGGCGCTGCAGCCGGCCGATGTCGCCAAGGTGGTGCTCGACGAGCAGGCCGAGCGCATCGAAGTCGTCGTGCCCGATGAGCAATTGTCTCTGGCTATCGGCCGTCGTGGCCAGAACGTGCGCCTCGCGAGCCAGCTGATTGGTTGGGATATCGATATCCTGACCGAGCAGGAAGAGAGTGAACGCCGCCAGAAAGAATTCACCGAACGCTCGGGTCTGTTCATGGCAGCCCTTGACGTTGACGAGATGGTTGCCCAATTGTTGGCTTCGGAAGGCTTCTCGACGGTCGAGGAACTTGCTTATATCGACGCCAATGAAATCGCGACGATCGATGGCTTCGACGAAGAAACCGCTGGCGAAATCCAGAACCGCGCCACCGAATATCTGGCCGCCATCGACCGCGCCCATGACGACGAGCGCACGGCGCTTGGTGTCGAGGACGAGCTTTATGACATTGCAGGCCTGACGGCTGCCATGCTGGTGGCGCTGGGCAAGGAAGGCATCAAGACCGTCGAAGACTTTGCCGGTTGCGCTGCCGACGATCTGATCGGCTGGAGCGAACGCAAGGACGGCGAGACCAAGCGCTTCGAGGGGACCTTCAAGGACTTCCCCGTGAGCCGCGAGGAAGCCGAAGACATGATCTTGCAGGCCCGCATCAAGGTCGGCTGGATCAACGAGGAAGACGCGCCGCAGGCCGAAGACGGCGAAGTGCCTGCCGACGAGGCAACGGCTTAGGCCGTTCCGGAACTCAGGGACCAGATGGCCCGGCGGGAAGAAACAACGCGGATGTGCGCACTGACACGGGCCGAAAAGCCCGTGGCAGAGCTGATCCGCTTCGTCGTCGGGCCGGATGATGTCCTGGTGCCCGATACCGACGCCAAGGCCGAAGGACGCGGGGTGTGGCTCAGCCTCAACCGCGATCTGGTTGCCGAGGCCATCAAGCGCAAAACCTTTGCGCGCAGCCTCAAAACTGAGGTAAATCTGCCCGACGATCTGGCAGGCTTGACCCAGCTGCGGCTTGAACAGCGCTATCTCAATGCGCTGAGCATGGCCCGCAAGGCCGGGCAGTTGACCTTCGGCGCGACCAAGGTGCGCGCGCTGATCGACAACAACAGCCTGATCGCCCTGATCACGGCGACCGATGCTGCCGAAGACGGGCGCAGCAAGATGGTAGGACCGCTCAAGGCGCTGCATTATGCGGCCGCCGAAGAAGGAATTGACGGGTTTGACGTGCCCCATTTCGAATTGCTCGATTCAGAGCAAATGGGTTTGGCACTCGGGCTTGAAAATGTGATACATGCTGCCCTAACGAGAGGGGCAGCAGCCCAATCGGCAGTGCAAAAGGCCCGTAGACTGGCCCTTTACCTTGCCACACCGACTGAAACAGACATTGGCAGCCTTGCGGTTGACGATGTTGCTTTGGTCGAGGAACAAGACGAAAGACGCGAGATACATGGCTGAAAACGACGACAATCGCACCGAAGACACGAGCGCAAAGAAGACATTGACCCTGAAGGGTGGCGCAGGCCTTGGCGCGCGCCCAGGCATGGCGCGTGGACCTTCCCGCTCGACGGTGGTTGTCGAAAAGCGCACCCGCCTGGTTCCCAAGCCCAATGCGCCGACAAATGCACCGCAGCGCCCACAGTCGGGGGCGCCAAGCAATGGCCGCCCAGCATCCGCGCGGCCGCAGCAGACCCGTACGGGCCAGGCTCAACGGGCTCCGCTCGGGCTGTCGGCAGCCGAGGCCGAGGCCCGCCGTTTGGCGCTGGCTTCTGCCGGCGCACGCCAGGCCGAGGATAGCGAACGCTTCGCTGCCGAAGAGGCGCGTCGTATCGAGGAAGATGCGCGCCGCCGTCAGGTGCGTGAGGACGCCGAACGCGAACGCGCGCTCGAGGCCAATCCGGCTGTCGAAACTCCGGTTGCCGATGCGGCGCCTGCTGCCGCGGCAACCGTCGCAGACGCTACGCCAGTTGTGCCGGCTGCTCCAAGCGGTGACGCCACGCCTGCACCACAGGTCCCAACTGCCGAAGCGGCCCCTGCCACCGTTGCAGAAGTGCCGGCCCAGCCAGCGCGTCCTGCCGGCCCGAGCAGCGTGCGCGTTGTCGCCGGCCGTCCCGGTCAGCCGCCACGTCCGCCGCGCGTCGAACGCCCGAGCAATGCGCGCCCCGAGAGCGAACGCGGCGCCAATGCCTTCATCAAGCCCGGCGCTGCCGGTGCTCCCGGTACACGCCCCGCCGGTGCTGCTGGCGCCCGTCCTTCGGGCACCGCGACCCGTCCGGCTGGCGAACGCCGTCCGGCCGGTGCCGGCATGGCGCCGATCGGCAATGTGCCACCCGCCGGTCCCAACGAGGCCGATGGCCGCAAGGTCCGTACCGGCTCGCCCTCGGCGCGTCCAACGACCGAAGCCGAACTCGAGAATGCCCGTCGCGCCTCGCGTGCCACGCCAGAACGTCCCACCCGCAAGGTGGACGACGGCAATGCCCGTGGCCGCCTGACGGTTTCGAGCGCCACGACCGAAAACGATCGCGACAAGGGGCCATCGCTGGCCGCCATGCGTCGTCGCCGCGACAAGAAAATGGGCCGCAACCAGCAGGAAGCGCCAAAGCTCATCCGCGAAGTCATCATCCCCGAGGCCATCACGGTTGCCGAGCTTGCCAACCGCATGGCCGAACGCTCGGTCACCGTCATCAAGATGCTGATGGCGCAGGGCACCATGGCCACCATCAACGACGTGATGGACGCCGACACGGCCGAACTGATCGCCACCGAACTGGGCCATACGGTCAAGCGCGTGTCCGATGCCGACGTGGAAGCGGGTCTCTATGACATCCCAGCCGACGACAAGGCCGAGGATCTGACCGATCGTGCGCCGGTCGTGACCATCATGGGTCACGTCGACCACGGCAAGACCTCGCTGCTCGACGCGATCCGCGAAGCCAATGTGGTGTCGGGCGAAGCCGGTGGCATCACCCAGCATATCGGCGCCTATCAGGTCGAAAAGAACGGCAATAAGATCACCTTTCTCGACACCCCGGGCCACGAGGCGTTTACCGCCATGCGGGCCCGTGGCGCCCAGGCCACCGATATTGCCGTGCTCGTCGTGGCAGCCGATGACGGCGTGATGCCGCAGACCATCGAATCCATCCGCCACGCCAAGGCGGCCGGGGTTCCGATCATCGTGGCCATCAACAAGATGGACAAGCCCGAAGCCAACCCGACCCGCGTCCGCACCGAGCTGTTGCAGCACGAAGTGTTCGTGGAATCGATGGGCGGCGACGTGCTCGACGTGGAAGTTTCGGCCAAGACCGGCGACGGCCTGGCCAAGCTGCTCGAAACCATCCTGCTGCAGGCCGAAGTGCTCGAGCTGCGCGTGGCCCGTGATGGCCGTGCGGAAGGCCTCGTCATCGAAGCCAAGCTCGATCGTGGCCGCGGTGCGGTGGCGACGGTGCTAGTGCAGCGCGGCACCCTGGCCATCGGCGATATCGTCGTGGCCGGTACCGAATTTGCCCGCGTGCGTGCCCTGATCAACGACAAGGGTGAACAGGTCAAGGAAGCCGGCCCCTCCATTCCGGTGGAAGTGCTGGGCTTTACCGGCGTGCCGAGCGCGGGCGACCGCTTCTCGGTGGTCGAGACCGAAGCGCGGGCCCGTGA
>Ga0247806_10000742_pt1 | contig 18278 bp, 18 predicted proteins | sample UWRJL059202B1_FD_179935 | JGI IMG/M metagenome (GOLD analysis project Ga0247806, IMG submission 179935) | Plant litter microbial communities from Arlington Agricultural Research Station in Wisconsin, United States - UWRJ-L059-202B-1 | ecosystem: Environmental > Terrestrial > Plant litter >... | reverse complement strand
GTGGATCGGCGACAGCCCGGCCCTGCGCCGCACTTTCGATCTATACCATCAGGTCTATGTCGAAAAAGAACTGAACCCGGCCGATCTGAACTACGCCACCGATATCTCCGCCGCCGTGCGCCAGGCCCTTGCCGACGACGATCTCGGCATTCTGGCCTCGGGCTCGTGGGAAGATTCGTGCCTGTGGGATTGCAACGCCCCGCCGAGCCGCGACGATCGTGACGCCGAAGTCGGCTGGACCCCATGGCCCGGTTCGGGCGAGCCCGGCGCCAAGACCACCACCAATATCTCGGGTGGCTGGACGCTTGGGATCAACGCCAAGGCCAGCGACAAGGAACTGGCGTTCAAGCTGGTAACGGCGATCTTCGACGTCGATAATTTCAAGGCCTGGACCCTTGCCAACCATCGCATGGCGGTTCGCACCGATATCTCGGAATCCTCCGAATATACGGCCGATCCCTTCCTCGCCGAAGCGACCAAACTCGCTGCCGAAACCACGGGCCGCGATACCGTCCCCGGCTATCAGACCGTCTCGGCCCTGATCCAGCAGGCCACGTCCGACCTGCTCGATGGCGCCAGCGTCGAAGACACCGTCCAGAGCTATCACGACGCCCTGTTCGATGAATTCGGCGAAGAGAACGTCATTACCTACGAATAACAGTCACCTCCCGACGCGGCGGCATCTGGTGTCCTCCCGGTGCCGCCGCGACGGGTGTTTTTCGAGCATCGTACCGAACGCGTGAGCCAAGGGCCCAACAGCATGAAAAACCAGGCCAATCCCTGGCTCACCAGCAATCTTTGGATCCTGTCCCTCGGCATGCTGCCCGCCGCAATATTGATCGGCGCGCTACTGTATTTTACTGCCTGGGCGTTTGCCTTCAGCTTTACCGATCTGGCTCTCGTTGGCCGCAAGTCGGTCGAATGGAGCTGGGTCGGCCTGCAGAATTTCGAGCGCCTGTTCACCCGCAAGGGGTTTCTCGAGTCGCTCTGGACCACGGTGATCTTCGTGTTCTTCTCGGCCATCGTCGGCCAGTCCATGCTGGGCTTCCTGCTGGCGGCCGTGCTGCGCGGCACGCAGTCGACCCTGCGCACAATCGTCGAAATCTGCATCATGCTCGGCTGGCTGCTGCCCGATATCGTGGCGGCGTTCCTGTGGTCGGCGACCACCAGCCAGACCGGGCTGATCAACCAGCTCATCGTGGTGCCGCTCGGCTTCCCGCCGATTAATTTCATCAACGACTATGCCCTGCCGGTCGTGACGATCGCCAATATCTGGAAGGGTACGGCCTGGTCCTATCTGCTGTTTTCGGCAGCGCTGGATTCGGTCTCCAAGGAGGTCGTCGAGGCCGCCAAGGTCGATGGCGCCACGGGGTTGCAGCGCATCTGGCTGGTACAATTGCCGATCATTCGCCCGCATATCGCAACCAACATGCTGTTCATCACCATCTGGACATTCACCTATTTCCCGCTGATCTACGCCATGACCGGCGGCGGTCCCGGCACCCAGACGCAAACGCTGGCGGTGTTCCTCTACAACCAGAGCTTTTCGCGCGGTAATCTGGGCTTTGGCAGCGCCATTTCTGTCGCCATGCTGCTCATCGTCGGCTTCCTGTCGCTGTTCTATCTGCGCCTGTTGCGGGAGCCCAAATAAATGGAAACCGGTCCTTCCCGCCTCACCTCAATTGCGCTTTGCTTCATGGCGGTCATCTGGGTCAGCCCGTTCTCCTGGCTGCTCCTCAATGCCTTCAATCCACTGTCCACCGGCCAGCTCGAAATTCCGCGCGCCGTCGGGCTCGACAATTTCGCCATGGCCGTCAGTGGCAATGCGGGCCGGCAGTTTCTCAATTCGATGATCATCGCTGCGGGCACCGCCACGCTCAGCGTCATCGTCGGCATTGCCGCCGCCTATCCGCTGTCGCGACTGCGCATTCCCGGGCGCAATGCCTTCTTGTGGACGCTGGTGCTGCTGCGCATGCTGCCGTCCGCCGGCGTGCTGGTGCCGCTCTACTTCGCCGCCCAGCGCGGCAGTCTGCTCAACCAGTTCGGCGTCATCATCGCGCTGACTATTCTCAATCTGCCTTTCACCTTGCTGCTCCTGAAAAACTTCTTCGATACAGTCCCCATCGAGCTTGAAGAAGCGGCCTATGTCGAAGGCGCCAGCCTGTTCCAGATCGTCACCAAGATCGTGCTGCCGATGTCGCGCGCGGGCATTGCCGTGGTCTGGTTCTTCAGTTTCACCGGCGCCTGGAACGAGTTCCTGCTGCCGCTGATCTTTGCCCGGGTGCAGGATGCCTTCCCGATGTCGGTTGGACTCTACGCAGCTTTCGGGCAGCAGGGCGCCATCAACTATGGCTTTCTGACCGCCTTTTCGATCATTTACGCAGCGCCGGCGATCGGCGTTTATTTTCTATTGCGGCGCAACATGAACACAGGTTTCGCCGGTGTCGGAGTTAAAGGATGACCTATTCCAATCCCCTCTCGTCCAAGCTTGCTTTGCAGGACGACGACCTCAAGATGGAAGGCAAGCTCCTGCGGCTCTGCGCCGATCTGGGCAAGAAAATCCTGACGCCCATCGCCGATGCGCCGTTCCAGTGGCATGTGCAGCGTGCCGATATTTTGGCTGCCGAAGCCCTCGCTCAGGACTTCAAGTCCTGGGAGCAATTCGGCCCCCATTCGGTCTGGGCCAAGAAGCAGGGTCACACCTATTTTGCCGCTGAGGTGAAGGTGCCCGAGGCGGCCGCCGGGCAGACGCTGGTTCTCAAGTTCACCTCGCAATGGCAGGATCGCCCCGGCTCGACCGACCCGCAGTGTCTCGCCTATCTCGACGGCAAGATTGCCCAGGCACTCGACGGCAACCACACCGAACTGGTGATCGAGCGCAACGCCAAGCCGGGCAATACGCATACGCTGCTGGTCAACGCCTTCACCTTCTTCGATCGGCCCCTCGTTGGTTTCACGGTGGAGTTCTTCGTGCGCAACGAGCGCGCCGAAAAGCTGTATTACGATCTGCAGACGCCGCTCGACGTGGCGGTTCGGCTGCACCAATCCGACCCGCGCCGCCACGCCATCATGGCCATCGTCGAACGCGCCCTGCGCGCCCTCGACCGTCGCGACGGCCACACCGACGCCTTCGTCGCGACGCTGGGCGAGGCCGAAAAAATCGCCGCCGAGATCTACAATATCGTCGATACCGAGACCCAGCCGCAGATCACCGCTGTCGGCTCGACACATCTGGATGTCGGCTGGCTCTGGCGCGTCATGCACACCCGCGACAAGACCGGCCGCAGCTTCGCCACGGTGCTCAACCTCATGGAAGAGTACCCAGAATTCATCTTCATGTATAACCAGTCGGTGCTCTTCGACTTCCTCAAGAAGGACTATCCCGAGCTGTGGGAGCGACTGCTGGCGCGGGTCAAATCCGGCCAGTTCGAGATCGAAGGCGCCATGTGGGTGGAGCCCGACGTCAACATCGTTTCGGGTGAATCGCTGGTCCGCCAGATCATGCGCGGCCGCCGTTTCCACCTCAAAAACTTTGGCGTCGACCCCAAGACCGTCTGGCTGCCCGACACCTTCGGCTATTCGGCAAACCTGCCGCAGGTGATGGACAAGTCGGGGCTGAAATACTTCGTCACGTCAAAGCTCAGCTGGAACGACACCGACCGCCACCCCTACGACACCTTCTTCTGGCGCGGCATCGATGGCACCGTCACCAAGGCGCAACTGATCACCGCCCAGCGCTTTGAGTCCGAGGAGATTTTCACCACCTATAATGGTGATCTCTCGGTCAGCGAAACCATGGGCGCCTGGAAGCGCTACGAGCCGAAGGCTGCTAACAACGAAGTCGTCATGTCCTACGGCTATGGCGACGGCGGTGGCGGCCCGACCCGTGCCATGATCGAGCGTGGCATTCGCCTCGAACGCGGCATTCCCGGCGCGCCACGCGTCAAGCTCGAAGGCATCGTGCCGTTCCTCGATCGCCTCGGCACGCGCATGGATGCACCTGGCTCCAAATTCCCCACCTGGAATGGCGAGCTTTACCTGCAATACCACCGCGGCACGCTGACATCCGTCGCCAAGAACAAGGCCAATAACCGCAAGGCCGAACGGCTGCTGCGCGAGCTGGAATTTCTCGGCGCCATGGCGCTCAACCAAACCGGCGCCGCCTATCCCAGCGATACCCTTTCAGAGTTTTGGGAACTGGTGCTGATCAACCAGTTCCATGACATCCTGCCCGGCACGTCCATTCCCGAAGTCTACGTGGATAGCGACAACGAGTACGGCCAGATCTTCTCGACACTTGGTTCGCAGAACGGGCCGTGGCACGCAGCGGCGCAAGCCTTTGCCAAGCCCGGTTCCGATCAATTGCGGCTGGTCAATTTCACCGGCCAGACCCGCTCGGGCCTCGTGACACTTGGGTCCGATACCGCACTCGAGGGCCTGTCGGTCCACACGTCCGGGGGCACCCATCCGGTGCAACAGATCACCCGCGCCGATGGCAGCGCCGAGTTCGTCGCTGCCGTGTCCGACATTGCCCCGCTCGGCTGGACCGGCGTGCAACTGGTGTCCGGCGGTGCGTCCAATTCGAGCAGCAGCCTTTCGGTTTCCGAGACGCATCTCGAAAACGAATTGCTCAAGGTCACTTTCGACAAATCAGGCGAAATTACCTCGATCTTCGACAAGACGCGCGACCGCGAAACCCTGGCCGCCGGCGAAAAGGCCAACCGCCTCATCGCCTATGAAGACAAGCCGATGGAATGGGACGCGTGGGACATCGATCGCTATTTCGAGGAGCAGTTCTGGCCGCTCGCGGACGGTAAATCGACCATCACCGTGGTCGAAACCGGCCCGCACCGCGCCGCCATTCGCGTCGAGCGCGACTATCAGGCCTCCAAGCTCGTGCAAATCATCTCGCTTGCAGCCGGTGCCCGCCAGATCGAATTCGATACCTTCATCGACTGGCAGGAACGAGCGCAGGTTCTCAAGGCGCAGTTCCCGTTCGATCTCAACACCTCGGAAATCCGTTCGGAAATCCAGTTCGGCCACGTCCGCCGTCCAACCCATCGCAACACCAGTTGGGACAAGGCGCGCTTCGAAGCCTCGATGCACCGCTGGGTCGATCTGAGCGAAGCCGATTTCGGCGTCGCCCTGCTCAACGATTGCAAATACGCCTACGACTGCCTCGAACAATCGGTCCGGCTCACGCTGGTGCGTGGCTCGAGCTTCCCCGATCCAGAAGCCGATCTGGGCGAACATCGTCTGCGCTATGCGCTGTTCGTGCACGACGGCGTCGCCGACCTCGCCGACGTGCATCGTGCCGCCGAACGCTTCAACAACCCCGTTGCAGTGATCGGGCAGTTTACGGCCGCCAGTTCCGAGGCCACGGATTTGTCGCGCTTCAGCTTTGCCAGCGTCGATCAGTCCAATGTGACGCTGGAAACCGTCAAGAAGGCCGAAAAGTCCGACGCCACGGTGCTGCGCATTTTCGAGCACGCCAATATCCGTGCCGACGCCACCATCACCTTTGGCATGCCGGTCAAATCCGTCCGCCACGTCAATCTGATGGAGGAACACGCCGACGAGCCGCTCGAGGTGATCGACAATTCCGTGACGCTCAAGCTGCGGCCGTTCGAAATCGCCACCCTGCTGATTGAAAGCTGAGGACCAAAGAATGGCTGAAGTTTCCCTGCGCGGTATCCGCAAGTCCTACGGTTCGCTCGAAGTGGTACACGGCGTCGATCTCGACATCGCCTCGGGCGAGTTCGTGGTGTTCGTCGGCCCGTCAGGCTGCGGCAAGTCCACCTTGTTGCGCATGATCGCCGGCCTCGAGCCGATATCGGGCGGGGAAATTTCCATTGGGGGCAGGGTGGTCAATGACGTGCCGTCGCCCCAGCGCGGCATCGCCATGGTGTTCCAGTCCTACGCGCTCTATCCGCATATGACCGTCTACGACAACATGGCGTTCGGGCTCAAACTGGCCAAGACACCCAAGGAGGAGGTCGACCGCCGCGTCCGCGAAGCCGCACGGATCCTGCAGATCGAGCACTATCTCGAACGCATGCCCAAGGCGCTGTCTGGTGGCCAGCGCCAGCGCGTTGCCATCGGCCGCGCCATCGTGCGCGATCCAAAAGTCTTCCTGTTCGACGAGCCACTGTCCAACCTCGACGCCTCGTTGCGCGCCCAGACCCGCATCGAAATCGCCAAGCTGCACGATACGCTCGACGCCACCATGATCTACGTCACGCACGACCAGGTCGAGGCCATGACGCTGGCCGACCGCATCGTCGTGCTCAATGCCGGGAAAATCGAGCAGGTCGGCTCCCCGCTCGAACTCTACCGCAACCCCGTCAACACCTTCGTTGCCGGCTTCATCGCCAACCAGCGGATGAACTTTCTCCCCGTCACGCCGGGTCCGGACGGCCTGCAACTGCCCGGCGGCAAGACGCTGCCGCTGCAGCATGGTCAGATCGACAAGGCCAAAACGCTGGGTATCCGCCCCGAGCATATGGTGCTGGCGAGCCCGGAAAGCGCGCAGTTTACCGGCACGATCTCGGTCATCGAGCAGTTCGGCGAATATGCCCTAGCCTATGTGGAATTGCCCGGCGGCGATCTGATTACCGTCAAGCTCGACGGCGCACCCGACCTGCAATTGCACCAGCCTATCCATCTCGGCATTCCACTCGAAAACGCCCATCTGTTCGACGACGCGGGCCGGGCGCTGCGCTAGCTAAAGCCCGGCACCCCCTCATGCCCAATCCGCACTGGCTGGCTACGCCCCGAGAGGCGCACAAGACAGATCGGTGACGGAGGCTTGCTTGGCAATCTGGATTGGCGCGGCATTACTGGTTTCGGTGTTTTTCACCTCCATGCTTTCGGGCATCTTCGGCATGGCCGGGGGCCTGGTCCTGCTGGGGCTGCTCCTCCTCATCCTGCCGGTAAGCACCGCCATTGCCGTGCAGGGCGCCATCCAGCTGATTGCCAATGGCTCCCGCGCCTATTTCTCGCGCGAGCATATCGACTGGCGCGTGCTGTCGATCATGACGCTGGGCTTGATCGTCGCCGCCATCGCCTTGTTCATCCTGCGCTACACGCCCAGTCTCGCGACCGTCTGCATCGTCATCGGCGTGCTGCCGATCCTGTTGTGGATCCCTCAATCCTGGCTGGCGCTCGATGCCAGTAAACCCCACCACGCCTTCATCTGCGGCGTGCTCGGCGGCGGCATCAATCTGGCGGTGGGCGTTGCCGGTCCGACCATCGATATGTTCTTCATCCGCACGCCGATGGACCGGCGCAAGATCATCGCCACCAAAGCCGCGGCGCAGGTGGTCAACCACGCCGCCAAGATCGCGTTTTACTGGAGCGCCACCGCCTCGCTCACCGGGCTCGAATGGGGCGCCATCGCGCTCGCCGCACCCTTCGCCATCCTGGGCACCAGCGCCGGGCACTGGGTTTTGCAGCGCCTGAGCGATGCTAATTTCAAAAGCTGGACCCGGCTCATCGTCACCGCCATCGGGATTTATTACCTGGCGCGCGGCATTTCCTTGCTGATCTGAGCCCTTTGGCTATGGTGCCGCTCATCTGGGGAGATGACATGGCACCGTTCGACAGCGTCACCGCGCGCCTGATTTTGCTCTTGGCCGATACGGGCTCGATCGGCCGCGCCGCGGAGCGCGAAGGCATTGCTTCCTCCGCCGTCAGCCGTCGCGTCTCCGACCTCGAAAGCCGGCTCGGCGTCGTGCTGTTCGATCGCTCGGCCCACGGCGTCAAGCTGACCACGGCGGGCGAAGCCTACGCCGAAGGGTGCCGCACTGTGCTGCGGGCGATTGCCGATCTGGAAGCCGTCATGGTCGATTTCAGCTCGGGCCATCGCGGCAGTCTCAGGCTGGCCTGTACCAGTTCGGCCCTCACCGGACGCCTGCCCGAATTGCTGGCGCGCTTTGCCGACAAGCATCAGGGCATCCATATCGACATTCAGGAAACCAGCGCCGCCAAGGCTTTGCTTGCCATCGACGAAGGCCGCGCCGATATCGCCATCGTGTCGGACCACTATGATTTCACCCGCTTCGACATCAAGCCGTTCGAGGATGACCGCGTCTGGGTGCTGGCGCCGCCCGATCATGCGCTGGCCAGCCAGATCGAGCCGCGCAAGGACATCGCCTTCGCCACCGTCATCGACTACCCAATGGTCGGCATTCACCACGCCGGCTCGCTCGATCGCCTCGTTGCCGAAGCCGCCAAAAAGGCCGGCAAGCCCGTGCTGGCCAATGTCAGCGTCGAAAGTTTTCCGGCGCTGGTCCGCATGGTCGAAGCCGGTTTCGGCATCGGCTTTGTCCGCTCGACCAGCCTGCACTTGCTCGCCGGCACCGATCTGGTCTGCGCGCCGCTCGCCGAACCCTGGGCGCTACGTCAATTGCTGGTCGCCCGCCGCAAGTCCAGTCCGCTGTCGGCTGCGATGAAGAGCTTCATCGCGCTTTGTGCCGATACCTACGTCCCCAGCGTCTGAGCCTTGCGACAACACGGCCATTGAGCAGCGCCGCAATCCCGCCTAGAACCGCGCCATGAGCAATTCGCGCAGCATATCGAGGGAAATCGGAACGGCATTCGCCGTGCTCGCCCTCTATTTGCTGACCATCCTGGCGCCTTTGCATCAGGCCCGCGCCAGCCAGCTGGCGTTTGAAGAGCTGGGTTATTCGACCATCCAGTCCGGCTGGGTGCTATGCACGCCGGCCGGTGCGACCGGCCAGGACAAGGATGTGCTGGTCAGCAAGTGCCCGGCCGCCGGCATCGGCAAGCACGACGCAGTTCTGCCAGAGCTCGATGTACTGCCGCTGCGCCGCGATGTCGCGGCGGTTCTGGCGCCGCAATTGCGCGCTGCACCGCCGTTTGCACCGACCCCGATCGTTCCGCCCAGCGGGCCAAGGGCACCGCCAGTTCTGGTCTGATTGTCTCGGCCTTCGTGCCGCTCACACCCAAACCAAAACTGGATTTCATCATGCTCCGTCTCGTTCGCGCCGCCTCTGCGGCTTTCGTCCTGCTCGTGTCCCCCGCCTTTGCCCACAATGGCGTCACCCATCTGGGCCCGATCAACATCTCCGTGCCGTTCGCCCGCGCCACCCTGCCCAATGCGCCCGTCGGCGGCGGCTTCATGACCATCGAGAACACCGGCACCGAAGCCGATCGCCTGGTGTCAGTCACCACCGACGTGGCGGCAAAATCCGAAATCCATGAAATGAGCATGGACGGCCAGGTCATGAAGATGCGCGCCCTGACCGATGGCCTCGAAATCCCGGCTGGCGAAACCATTACCCTGTCGCCCGGCGGCTTCCATTTGATGTTCATGGGGCTCAAGGGCGCGTTCGTCGAAGGCCAGACCGTCACTGTCACGCTGACTTTTGAAAAAGCGGGAACGGTCGAACTGGCGCTGCCCGTTCTCGGCGCCGCCGCCGATGCAGCACCAGCCCACACTATGAGCCACTAGCCATGAACCTCAAAACCATCCGCCGGATCCTCTGGGGCCTCGTCGCCGTGGCGATGCTGGGCGTTGGCGCTGGCGCGTTCTGGCTGACCAATCGTCCCGTCGTCGAAGCGTCCGGGTTTGGCGGCGGCACCTATGCACTGGTCGACCAGCGCGGCGCGCCCGTCGATCAGACCATGTTCCAGGGCCACCCCTCGGCATTGTTTTTTGGCTTTACCCACTGCCCGGAAGTCTGCCCCACCACCATGGCCGAAATGTCGGCCTGGTTCGAGCAATTGGGCGATGAAGGCAAGGATTTGCAGGCCTATTTCGTCACCATCGATCCCGAGCGCGACACCCCCGCGATCCTCGGCGACTACGTCAGCTGGGTCTCCGACCGCATTACCGGCGTCACCGGCACGCCCGAGGAAATCGCCAAGATCGCCAAGGCCTGGGGCGTCTACTACGCCAAGGTGCCGCTTGAAGACGGCGACTACACCATGGACCATACCGCCTCGGTCTTCCTGCTCGACGACAAAGGCCAGTTCCAGGGCACCATCGCCTATCGCGAAGATGGCGCGGTGGCCCTGCAAAAACTGCGCAATCTGCTGGCCAAATCCTGACAACGACGCCTGGCCGGATCGCTTCCGGCCGGGCGCTTCAAACCTGACGCGATGCGTCAACTTAGCTTTTGACTCTCGATTTCCCGCTGGTTAGGTAAGCGGACAAGCGCAGTAGACTTTGCGTTCGTCCCACAGACCCACCTGATCGGAAGCCGTCGATGAAGTTCATCCCCACCTCCGCCATTCTGGCTGCACTCGTGACCAGCGCCATGTCCGTGACAGCTTTTGCCCAGGACATCACCATCACCCACCCGCAGGGCGAAACCAGTATTTCAGGCGTGCCAAGTAAGGTTCTGGTGTCCGATTGGGCCGCGTTCGACAATTTGACCGCGTTTGGCATTCCGGTCGCCGGCGTGCCCGGCTCCAATGCACCGGCCTATCTCGCCGATAGCGTCGCCGCCGATGCGCTCAAGATCGGCTCGCTGCAGGAGCCCGACTTCGAGGGCATCGCTGCGGCCGAAGCCGATCTCTACATCGTCGCCGCCCGTTCGCGAACGGCCTATCCGACGGCATCCGAAATCCTGCCGACCATCGATTTGTCGGTGACCAATACCGCGCTGATCGCCGGCGTCGAGGAGAACATCACCAAGCTTGGCGAGATCTTTGCAGTGCCCGAAAAGGCAAGCGAGCTGAACGCTGCGCTGGCCGCCAAGGTCGCCGAAGTCAAGGCTGCCGCCGAGGGCAAGGGGACCGCCATGGTGCTGGTCACCAACGCCGGCAATGTCGGCGTCTATGGCCCCGATAGCCGCGTTTCCTGGATCCACAACGAAATCGGCATGGTCTCGCCCATGGCTCAGGTCGACGATGGCGACCACGGCGGCGACACCGTTTCGTTCGAGTTCATTCTCGAAGCCAACCCCGACTGGCTTTTCGTCGTCGACCGCGATGCCGGCGTCGGCACCACCACGGGCGCTGCGGCAGCCCTGCTCGATAACGAACTGGTCAACCAGACCAAGGCCGCCCAAAACGGCCACATCGTCTATCTCGATCCGCAGGCCGCCTACATCACCATGTACGGCTATTCGGGCCTGATGCTGATGCTCGACCAGGTTCTGGCCGGCCTCAACGCCTGATAACCACCGCGACCGTTTCCGGCCCGACGATCCCAGCGATCGCCGGGTCTTCCTCGTTTTTGCAAGGTTGATCCGTGCGACTTCTGGCCGGCGCCATTCTCATCACCATCGTGCTGGCCATCGCCAGCCTGTTCGTTGGTGTCAGCGATGTGTCGCTGGGTGCGCTGCTGTCGTCCAGCGCCGAGGACAGGCCCATGCAGGTGCTGCTGATCAGCCGCATTCCGCGTACACTGGCGATCATCCTCGCCGGAGCCTCGATGGCCATCGCCGGGCTCGTCATGCAGATGGTGGTTCGCAACCGGTTCGTCGAACCTTCCACCGCCGGCACCACGGAATCCGCCAGCCTCGGTTTTCTCGTCGCCACCATATTCGTGCCTGGCTGGCCGCTGATGGGCAAGATGCTGATCGCCGCCGCCTTCGCCATGGCAGGCACGGCACTGTTCCTGCGCATCCTGCGAGCCGTGCCGTTGCGCGATCAATTGCTGGTGCCGCTGGTGGGCATCATGCTGGGCGGCATCATCGGCGCCGTCACCACGTTCTTCGCCTATCGGTTCGAGCTGCTCGGCTCGCTGCTCGCCATGAATATGGGCGATTTTTCCGGCATCCTGCGCGGCCGCTACGAGCTGCTGTGGATTGGCCTCGGCTGTGGCATCCTCGCCTATGTCGCCGCCGACCGCTTCACCGTCGCCGGCATGGGCCGCGATTTCACCACCAATCTGGGCCTCAACTACCAGCGCGTCATGGTGCTGGGGCTCGTCATTGTCTCGCTGGTCAGCGCCGTCGTGCTGGTCTCGGTCGGCTCGATCCCGTTCCTCGGCCTGATCATTCCAAACGTCGTCAGCCTGATGGTCGGCGACAATATGCGCCGCACTGTGCCCTGGGTCGCGGTGATGGGGGCCGGCTTCGTGCTCGCCTGCGATATCCTGGGCCGGATCATCCGCGCGCCCTATGAGATCCCGATCAGCGTCGTCGTCGGCGTCATCGGCAGCCTGATTTTCCTCTACCTGCTGCTCCGGACCCGCCGCCATGCAGCCTGAAGCAATCGCACCAGCCGGCATCCTGCCCGGCCTCTCCCGGCCCGCCATCGTCCTGATCGGACTGAGCCTGCTCGCCGTCATTTGCGTTATCTGTTTCATGACCCTCGGCGCCAAGGGCAGTTGGAGTTTCGTGCTGCCGTTTCGCGGTCGCAAGCTGCTGTCGCTCTGCCTCGTCGCCTATTCGGTAGCGGTTTCCACCGTGTTGTTCCAGACCGTCACCAACAACCGCATCCTCACCCCGTCCATCATGGGGTTCGACGCGCTCTACGTGCTGATCCAGACGTCGATCGTCTTCTTCCTCGGCGTCGGCGCGCTGGGCACGCTCAATCCGCAGCTGCAGTTTTCCGCCGAAGTCCTCGTCATGGTCGCCTTCTCGGGTCTGCTGTTCCGTTGGCTGTTCCTCGGCGAAGAGCGCAGCCTGCATCTGCTCGTGCTGGTCGGCATCGTCTTCGGCATATTGTTCCGCAGCCTCAGCCAATTCATGCAGCGCATGCTCGACCCCAATGCCTTTAGCGTCCTGCAGGACAGTTTCTTTGCCAGCTTCGCCACGGTCGACGCATCCCTGCTGCTTATTTCGAGCGTCATCGTCGGCGTCGTGACGCTGGTTGGATTGCGCCTGCTGCACAGCTTCGACGTGCTGTCGCTCGGTCGTGCCCAGGCCATTAATCTCGGCGTGCCCTACAAGCGCACCGTGGTCATCATCCTGATGCTGGTCGCGGTCCTCGTCGCCATCTCCACGGCGCTCGTCGGGCCCATCACCTTTTTCGGCCTCCTGGTCGCGAGCCTTGCCCATTCGCTGGTCGGTACCAGCAAGCATAAGTTCGTGCTGCCCGCCGCCGTGCTGCTGGCTATCATCTGCCTTGTGGGCGGGCAGACCGTGCTCGAACGCGTCTTCGCCTTCGATACCGCGCTCTCGATCATCATCGAGTTCCTTGGCGGCATCGTCTTCATCATTCTCGTTCTGCGGAGAGCCGCCCGATGATTGTCGCTTCCGGCGTCACCAAGAATTACGGCGCGTCCTGCGTGGTCGACGGCGTGTCGCTGAGCCTGCCAGCCGGCGGCATCACCTCGATCATCGGCCCCAACGGCGCCGGCAAATCGACGTTCCTCTCCATGGTCAGCCGCCTGATGAGCATGGACGCCGGCACTGTGACGATCGACGGTCTCGACGTCACCAAGGCCCCCAGCGACGTGCTCGCCAAGCGCCTGTCCATCCTGCGCCAGGACAATCACATGTCGGCGCGCCTCACCGTGCGCGACCTCGTCAGCTTCGGACGCTATCCCTATTCCAAGGGCCGCCTGACCCTCGACGACAAACGCCACATCGACGACGCCATCGGCTATCTCAACCTCGTCGAACTCGCCGACCGTTTCCTCGACGAACTCTCTGGCGGCCAGCGCCAGCGCGCCTTCGTCGCCATGGTGCTGTGCCAGGACACCGATTACGTGCTGCTCGACGAGCCGCTCAATAATCTGGACATGAAGCACGCCATGTCGATGATGAAGCTGCTGCGCAAGGCTGCCAACGAGCTCGGCAAGACCGTCGTGCTGGTACTGCACGACATCAATTTCGCGTCCTGGTACTCCGACTATATTGTCGCCATGAAGCACGGCAAAGTGGTCGGCCAGGGCCCCGTAGCCGAGATGATCGAGCCCGCTGTGCTGTCGGGCATCTACGAAATGGACATCAAGGTGCACCAGATCGGCGGCCAGCGTATCAGCGTCTATTACGAATAGGCTTCGTGCTAGCCTGACCTCGAATCGCGCCCAGGAGTGCCAAAAATGAAGCCATCGATTTCCATCATCACCATCGGTGTCGACGACCTCGAACGCGCCTTTACCTTTTATCGCTCGCTGTTCGACATTGAGGACGAACAGATCGCTCCCGGCGAAGACCATGTGGCCTTCTTTTTCGATGACGATTTTTCCTTCGTGCTGTTCCCCCGCGAACAACTGGCCCAGACCGCCGGCAAGGATGTCGCAATTCCCGGCACGCCCGGCTTCGTTCTGAGCCATCAGGCTGGAAGCCCCGCCGAAGTCGACGAAATCCTCAAAAAAGTGCTGATCGGTGGCGGCGCCATCGTCATGGAAGGCACCCAGTCCGAATGGGGCTACTCCGCCTATTTCGAGGACACCGAAGGCAATGTCTGGGAACTCATGGCCCAGCCCGCCGCCAATTAGAGCCTTTCACCGCGTCGCCGACGCCATGAAAGTCTCTAAATTCTTGTTGGTCGCGCTTTCGAACCACAAAAGTGGTGACCACTTTTGTTGAAAACGCTCTAGACCGCGCCGCGCCGGGCTGCAAACGCGGCCCGGCTTGCCTCGATGCGGTCGTGGTGCGCCTCGGCCCAGACCCACACCCCGCAGAACGCACCGCCCAGGCTATGGCCCATGTCAGTGAGGCTGTATTCCACATGGGGCGGAATGACCGGATGCACCACGCGGCTGACCAGGCCGTCGGCCTCCATCTGGCGCAGCGTTTTTGTCAGCATCTTCTGGCTGATATCGCCAACCTTGCGACCGATTTCGCTGAACCGCAGCGTGCCATGGTCCTCCAGCGCCTCGAGGATCAGCATGGTCCACTTGTCCGCCACCTTGCCGATGATGTCGCGCACCATGGCGTCCAGCGCCGGATCGACCGGTTTGGGCGCTTCGTTCTCGCTCCAGTCGTAGATTTTTAGGGCCTTGACCGCAGGTGTCACCGACACTCTCCTTTTGGTATGTATAGAACTTGAAAGCGCGTACTTTCGTATGGAGAGTGTAGGGCGTATCTGTTCTCTGCACAAGAACGGAGATCTTCCATGCAGACCACGGGCAATACCATTCTCATTACGGGCGGCGGCTCGGGCATCGGCCAGGGGCTTGCCGAGGCCTTCCATCGCTTGGGCAATCAGGTGATCATTTCCGGCCGGCGCCAGGCGGCTCTCGACGCCGTGGTTGCGGCCAATCCAGGAATGACGGCGCTTACCGTCGACATGACTGACGCACAGAGCATCGCGGCTTTCGCCAGCCAGATCATCGCTGACTATCCATCGCTCAATGCCGTCATCAACAATGCCGGTATCATGGTCAGCGAAGACCTCGTCGGTGGCAATTTCCTCGACATTGCCGAAGACGCCATCGCGACCAATCTGTTGGGTCCGATCCGCCTGACCGCAGCGCTGCTGCCGCATCTGCTGGCCCAGCCCAAAGCGACTATTTTGACGGTTTCCTCGGGTCTGGCCTTCGTGCCGATGGCCGCCACGCCGACCTACAGCGCCACCAAGGCCGCCATCCATTCCTATACCCAGTCGCTACGCCACCAGTTGCGCAACACCAATGTCGGCGTGCTCGAAATTGCCCCGCCCTATGTGCAGACCCATCTTCAGGGCGCCCATCAGGCCAGTGACCCCCACGCCATGCCGCTCGACGAATATCTGGCGGAAACCATGACCCTGCTGGCCGGCGATCCGGAAAACGGCGAAGTGCTGGTACAGCGCGTCTATCCGCTGCGCTTCGCCGAAAGTACCGGCAAGGCAGCGGCAATGTTCGGCATGGTCAATCCGGCCTAGGCTGTACGGCCTAAAGTCTAAAACCCGCCGCCGGTCTTGAAGCCGCCGCTCTTGCGGCTGCCGCTCGAGCCGGTGCGCGGCCGCGAAAAACCGCCGCCGCCCGAACCACCGGACGGCCGGCCACCCCAGCCCCCGCCAAAACCGCCGCCACCACTGCGTGGCTTGCCGCTGGCGCCGCCGCCAAAGCTGTTGTCGGGCCAGCTGAAATTGCCGCCGCCACCCTGTGGCTCACCCCAGGGGCCTGCCGGGCGCCGGCCATTGTTGGGCAAGCCCACGCCACCGCCCCAGTCCGAGGTGCCGGCGCTCCAGTTCTGGCTGCGCTGCCAGTGGTCCCAATACGACGCCGCCGAAATCCCGCCGCGCAGGAAATCGTTGAGCAGATCGCCGGTCAGCTTGTCCTCCCGGAAGGTCGAGCGCGGATCGTCGAACCGCTGCTTCTTGAATTCCCACTGAATGTCTTCGAGCTCGCGCCGCCGTGCCGCCAGGGTCTTCAGGCGCTCCTTTTGCTCCCGCGTCTCGGAATCCTCTTCCTTGGCGCGGGCCCGGGCATCGTCGATCTGGGCGACGATGGTGTCGTCCTGGGCGGTGCGGGTTTTGCGCGCATCGCGCAGCAGCGTCTGGATATCCTCGCGGCCCAGCGCCACCACCAGTTCGGACAGCGCGCTCTCGAACGCCGGATTGCCACCTTGCGACAGTTGCGCCACGCTCGTTGCCGCGGCATCGCGCTGGTCCTGCAGCGCCACGATCTCGGCGTCGAGTGCGTCGATCCGAGCCTGTTCGGCCTCCATCGCGTCGCGGATCGGCTTGCCCCCCGCTTCGTCGATGGCCTGGGTCTCGAGCCGGTCGACCTCGGCCTCGGTTGCCTGGGCGATTTCGATCTGCCGCTCGGCGTGCTCGCGCAGGCGCAGCGGAATTTCGTTCAGCATGGCAAAATTGGGCCGCGCCTTGGCAAAGCCGGTGATCCCAGCCACCAGGCCATCGAGATAACGGATGAAATTATTGGCCCGGTAGCTCGCCGTGCCATAACCGGCTTCCCACAAATACATGAACAGCGGATCGTCGCGATAGGGCTTTCCCTTGGCCTCCTGGTCGGCCTCAGCCTGCTCGGTCTTGCGCATCGATTGCGCCGCGATATCGGCGAGCTCTGCTGCCTCGGCCCGCTTGGCAGCAAACGCCGGATCGCGCGCGATCGAAGCGCCGAGCTTTGCCGCCAATGCCTTGAGCTCGGCCTGATAGCCCTCATAAACCTTGAGCCGTTCCGCCCGCTGGGCAGTCAGGCTCGCGATCGTGGCGTCCCGGTCGGATACCGCCTGCTCGGCCAACGCCAGATCCTTGCCGTGTTGCTTGAGCATATCGCGTGCCTTGGATTCGGCCGCGATGATCGTGCCGTCCATCTCGCCTTGCAGGGCAGGGTCGAGCCGCAGTTGCGCCAGCTGGCGAAACAGCTCGGCTTCGCTTTCCTTGATCTTGGTGATGCGCTCGGCCGAACGCGCCAGGCGCTTGGCGATCTCGTCCTCTTCGCGCCGAATGTCGCGCATTGCCTCGTCGAGGCTCGCCAGGGCTTCTGGTCCGCGAATGCTCATGACCTTACCACCGCGTTACCGCCCCGCCGAGCACCGTCACATTGTAGTCGACGTCGAGGAAACCGTCCGCCTTGCGCCCGATTTCGTTGTTTTCGATGATGCCGTCGTCCTGCTTGTCGGCGACCACGGAATTGTAGACGCTCTCCGGCACGCGCACGCCAAAAATGGCCACGGTTTCGGTCTGCCCGTTTTCTTCGTTCAGAATCGGCAGGCTGACCTTGTTGCCGTCGCTGTCGATGGCCTCGACCACGAGGTAATAATTGGTTGCCGCGGTGTTGACCTCGGGAAAAGTCCAGAAGCCCGAGCGCTGGCCCGGCTGATTGACCACGCGCAGCACATAGGCCTGCCGCAACTGGTCGCGCAAAGCGGTGAGTTCGGTCACGGCCTTTTGCGCCCCAGCCCGATCGCCTTCCGAGGCCAGGCTATGCCCGCGCTGGCGCAGGCTCTCGGCCATCAGCACGGCTTGTTGCACCTTGGTTTCCTCGAAAATCGTCTGGTACAGCGCGTCCATCTGCGCCGGCAGGCCTTCGGCCAGCTCGATCCGCGCCTGTTCCGCCTGCCCATTCTGATAGGGCTGGTAAATGCCGAAATACCCGATCCCCAGCGCCAGCACGATCGCCGCGATCGCCAGCAGCGGCTTGCCCCAGACGCCACGCCGTACATAGAGCCGCGCCAGCGTCGTGCCCAGCCCCGGCTTGGGCGGATCGTAGACGAAGCGGCTTTCGGCCAGCGCCGCGACGCCTTCCTTGAGGATATGATCGGGCACCTCGATGCCCTGCTGGTGATAGATGTCGCGCAGCTTGTCGATCAGTTGCTGCTCGCGGCTGACGCCCGCCAGCTCGCGCGTCGCCAGATCCTGCCGGTGCCGGAGCGTGTCGACCACGTCCATGGCCAGCATGACTTCATCGAGAGGCGCAGCGCTCTTGGCTGTAGCGTCACTCATGGTTGGCGTTCACCCGC
>Ga0247806_10000740_pt1 | contig 18293 bp, 18 predicted proteins | sample UWRJL059202B1_FD_179935 | JGI IMG/M metagenome (GOLD analysis project Ga0247806, IMG submission 179935) | Plant litter microbial communities from Arlington Agricultural Research Station in Wisconsin, United States - UWRJ-L059-202B-1 | ecosystem: Environmental > Terrestrial > Plant litter >... | reverse complement strand
TCCTGATCGACCACGATCTTGTCGGCGTAGCCGCCTTGGGTGATCTTTTCGCCAGACTGGTCGGCATGCTTGTCGGGCGCGCCGTAGGTGCCGGTGAAGCCCGGCACGCAGTACTGTTCGTCCCCGGCCTTGCACGGGCCGCAGACGCGGCAGCTGTCGACCATGCAGCCGACGCCGACCCGGTCGCCGACCTTGAACTTCGTCACGTTCGCGCCGACCGCGGTCACAAGGCCCGCGATCTCGTGGCCGGGCACGATCGGATAGACGGTGTTGCCCAGGTCGTTGTTCACGATATGCAGGTCCGAGTGGCAGATGCCCGCGAACTTGATGTCGATGGCCACGTCGTCCGCGCCGGGATCGCGCCGGGTGAAGGCATAGGAGGTCAGCGGCGACGTCGAGGTCGTTGCGGCGAAGGCGCGGGTGGCGATGGGCATGGTGCAATCCTGTCTGCGGCGGCCTCGACCAGATGCGCCGCCCGGGGCGTCGCCGCAAGATCAGACCGCGTCGCCCCGCACCACCACCACATGGCCGGGATGGCCGTCGGCTTCGTCGCGGGCGTGACGGACGGCGCTGGTCCGGTCCGTGAACAGGCCGAAGAAAAGGCCGTCGCTGGAGGTCATCCGCCAGCCGCGCGCCACGGGGGCGACCTCGATAACGGCGGGCGGGGCGGGCAAGGGAACAGGCATCGAAACGGACCGATGACGACGCCGATCCCGGCGCCGCCGTCCTGATGCGCCCGATCCGGATAAGACCGCGATGGTGAAACGGGCCCGCCGCGTAAGGCCCGCGTAAAGGTCCGCCTTCTGCTATTTCAGCTTTTCGATCAGCGCCATGGCGGCGGCCGGATTGCGCACCTTCGCCCCGGCGATGAAGTAGGCGAACACGTCGCCGCGCGCCGCCCAAGCCCGGGTCCGTTTTGCGATCCCGTCAAGTTCGGCCGAGGTCATGCCGGTCGGCTCGTCCGGCTTGCTCGACATCATCCGGGCGTAGGTGAAGTCCGCCGTCGGCTGGTCGATCCGGGGCCACTCGGGCGCTTCGTCATCCTCGGCATAGATGATGGCCGCGCCGTATTTCGCCGCCAGGTCATAGAATTGCGGCACGTCGAACGTCGGGCTGCGGACCTCCAGGGCGTGACGCAGGCGGACCCCGTCCTTCTCCTTGGGCAACAGCTTCAGGAAGCCCTCGAAGTCGACCGGGTCGAACTTCTTGGTGGCCATGAACTGCCAGTTGATCGGCCCCAGCTTGTCGCCCAGCGCCGTCAGGCCCTGGTCCAGGAACCGCTCCAGGCTCTCGTTGCCCTCCGACAGCACCTTGCGATTGGTGCAGAAGCGGCTGGCCTTCACCGCGAAGACGAAATCGTCCGGCGTCTCGTCGCGCCACTTCATCCAGGTGTCGATCTTGAAGCCGGAATAGTAGGTGCCGTTGATCTCGATCGAGGTCAGCTTCGAGCTGGCGTACTCAAGCTCCTTCTTCTGGCTCAGCTTGTCCGGATAGAAGGTCCCGCGCCACGGCTCGAACGTCCAGCCGCCGATGCCGACGCGAATGATGCCTGTCATGTGGTCCTCTCCCGTTCACCTCCGGACGTAGGCTCGGCGGCGGTGCGCGACAAGTCGTGGGTCAGCGGCTTTCGGATGCGGTCCCGGCCGCCGGCCTATGGCTGCGCGGCGCAGGCGGCGAGGAGGTCGGTCTGCGTCATGTCGGCCCCGCCGATCCCGGACACGGTCAGCGCCTGAACCCGGTCGCCGCCGCCGATCAGCGACAGGGCGCTGCGACTGCGACGCTCCCTGACCACGGCGGCGAAGGGGCGCGGCGAAGCGCCTTCGACCGTCCCGCACACCAGCCACAGGCGGTAGCCCGGCCAATCCTGCATCCTCGACTTGCCCAGCGGCGCCTCCGCATCGCCCACCGCCTCACGCACGGCGGTCTCGGCCGCCAGGATCGGGGACGACCGGTCCGTGCCGTACCACCACAGACCGACGATCAGGCCCGCGACCCCGAGCGCGACCCACAGCAGCATGTCCCGCGTCTGGTGAAACCAGTCGGCGAACTCGGAGAGGGCGGTTGATCTCATGCCCGCCACACTGCCGGGCGGGCCCTAACAATCCGTCGCCGGACGCTAGTCGATCACCGCCTCGATCCCGGCCAGCAGGCTTGCGGCGGTTATGGGCTTGGCGACGTGGCCGTCGGCGCCGGCGGCCATGGCCTCGTCGCGATGCTCCATCATCGCATTGGCGCTCAGCATGACGATCGGAATCCGGCCCAGTCCGGCGGACTTCGCCTCGAGCGCGCGGATGGCGCGGATCGCCGTCAGCCCGTCCATGACCGGCATCTGCATGTCCATCAGGATGACGTCGAAGTCGTCAGCCTCGAACGCGGCGACGGCCTGCGCGCCGTCATCGGCGATGACCACCTCGGCGCCCTGACTGGACAGGATCAGCTGCACGACACGCTGGTTGGTCGGATGGTCCTCCGCCAGCAGCACCCGCAGGGCGCGCTCGATCAGCGGGCGGGCGGCGGGCCCGGCCCCGGCCTCGCGGGCGTCATAGGTGCTCAGGCTCTCCACCCGCGCCAGCGGCAGGGCGAAGCGGAAGGTGCTGCCCTCGCCGGGCGCCGACCGGGCGGTGATCTCGCCGTCCATCATTTCGACCAGCGAGCGGCAAATGGACAGGCCCAGCCCGGTTCCGCCGAAGCGGCGGGTGATGGTGCTGTCGGCCTGGTTGAACCGTTCGAACAGTCGGGCGGCGTGGTCCGCGTCGAAGCCCACGCCGGTGTCCTCGACACTGATCTCCAGCCGGTCGGCCGTGTCCATGCCGACGCGAACCGTGATCGCGCCCCTGGCGGTGAACTTGACCGCGTTGGACAGCAGATTGCCCAGCACCTGCCGGATGCGGGTGCTGTCGCCTCTGAAGATACCGCGGGCTTCCGGCGCGCGGATGACGTGGAAGGCCAGGCCCTTGTCCTCGGCCCGCGCCCGCATGACCGTGATGGGCTCCAGCGCCTCGTCCAGGTCGAAGGGGCGGGTCTCCAGATCCAGCTGGCCCGCCTCGATCTTGGACACGTCCAGAATATCGGAGACCAGCCGCTCAAGCGTGATGCCCGAGCTGCGGATCAAATCGACCATCTCGGTCTGACCGGCGTCCAGCGCCGTGCGGGCCAGCGCATCGACGATGCCGATCACGCCATTCAGGGGCGTGCGAATCTCATGGCTCATATTGGCCAGGAAGTCGGACTTGGCCCGGCTCGCCGCTTCCGCCGCCGCCTTGGCGTCCAGCAGCGCCTGTTCGGCGGCGACCCGGTCGGTGACGTCGCGGGCGACGCCGTAGATGCGGTTGCCGGATCGCTGGGCGCGCCATTCCAGCGTGCGGTAGTGGCCGTCCTTGTGCCGGTAGCGGTTGATGTGGCCCCGCACCGGATCCCCGGGGCGGCGGCCCTCGACCTCACTGGCGCTGTCGAGGCTGGCGGGCAGGTCGTCCGGATGCACAAGCGCCAGGAGTGGGGAGCCCTGCAGTTCCTGCGGCGTGTAACCCAGCGCCGCCTCCCACGAGGGGCTGACCAACGCCACCCGACCGTCCAGTTCGCGAACGACCAGCAGATCCAGCGACACATCGAAGAAGGTGGCCAGCTCAACCGGACATTCAGCGCCCGACGGGGTGTCGTCGTTGCGGGGCCTGGTCAGCACGGCATGGTCCATCGTCGAGGGGCCTCCACAACACAATCAGGACCAACAGGCTTGACGCCCTGATGTTAAGGTCCGATTGCACCCGGCCGCGTCAAATCGCCCTGCCCGTGCGTCCCAACCCTCAGCACTTCAGTGTCGCCACACAGGTCGGGTCGCTCAGCCGGGTGTTGGTGAACTCGGCCTGTCGCTCCAGCGGCACGAGATAGCGCACAAGGTCGACCAGTGCGGGCAGGATCGCGGGCGGCGCCGCCATCCCCTCCGGCATCTCGCATTCCGCCATCGCCAGATAGGACTGTCCGTCGCCGTCCAGGAACACGTCGATGTCCCACAGCAGGCCGTGGGCGTCGGTGTCGGTCCGTCTCAGCTTGTGGATGCGCCGGTCCGTCAGCGGCCACAGGTCGTCGAAGTCGCGGGCGTCCAGCGCCGTCTCGACCTCGATCAGCCGCCCCCCGGTCGCGATCTTGTAGGTGAAGGTTTCGCTCACCCGCCCCATCTTCGTCCGCCGCCGGATGCGGGCGTCGCCCGGCAAATAGCCCTGACGGACCTCATCCCAGTCGGCGCGGTCCCACAGAGCCAGCACCGCCTCCGGATCGGCGAGAACGTATTTGCGCTCGTTCTCGGTCGGCACGTCAGTAGGCGAAGTCGCGGTACAGCCGGGTCAGGTCGCCCTGCCAGTCGCCGTTGTACAGCTCCAGCAGCCGCTCCGCCGGGGTGACCCCGCTGTCGGCGATGTCTTCCAGCTCGGACAGGTAGCCGCGCTCGTCGACCATCCCGCCCGAGAAGCGGGCGCGGTTCTTCAGGCCCTGACGGGCGATCTCGACCATGTCCTTCGCGATGGCCTGAACGCTGCGCCCGCCGACCTCGGCCTTCAGGCCCAGACGGGTCACGTCCCGGCGCAATCGTTCGTGGTCGGCGATGTCCCAGTCCTTCACCAGATCCCAGGCGGCGGCCAGGGACGGCGCGTCGTACAGCACGCCCGCCCACAGGGCCTGAAGCGCGCATATGCGGCTCCACGGTCCGCCGTCGGCGCCGCGCATCTCCAGGTAGGCCTTCAGCCGCACCTCGGGGAAGAGCGTCGTCAGGTGGTCGTTCCAGTCCTTCAGCGTCGCCAGTTCGCCCGGCAGGTCGTCCAGCTGTCCGTCCATGAATTTGCGGAACGAACGGCCCGACAGGTCGATGTACTGGCCGTTGCGCTTGGCGAAATACATCGGCACGTCCAGCGCATAGTCGGCGTAGCGCTCGAACCCGAACCCGTCCTGGAAGACGAAGTCCAGCATGCCCGTGCGGTCCGGATCGGTGTCGGTCCAGACATTGGCCCGGGCGGTCAGGAAACCGTTCGGCTTGCCCTCGGTGAAGGGGCTGTTGGCGAACAGGGCCGTCGCGATGGGCTGCAGCGCCAGCGAGGTCCGGAACTTGGCCACCATGTCGGCTTCGCTTTCGAAGTCGAGGTTCGACTGGATGGTGCAGGTGCGCAGCATCATATCGAGGCCGAGGCCGCCCTTTTTGGGCATATAGGACCGCATGATGCCGTAGCGGCCCTTGGGCATGACCGGCACGTCCTCGCGCGTCCACATCGGGTCGAAGCCGGTGCCGAGGAAACCGAGGTTGATCTGGTCGGCGACCGACTTGACCTCCATCAGGTGCTGGCCGGTCTCGTTGCAGATGTCGTGCACGTCCTTCAGCGGGGCGCCCGACAGTTCGAACTGGCCGCCGGGCTCCAGGCTGATCGAGGCCGTCATGCCCTCGCTGTTCTTGCGCTCCAGGGCGATGACGTTGTCGCCCTCATAGACCTTGTCCCAGCCGAAGCGGGTCAGGCCGTCCAGCATCGCCTTGATGCCGTTGGGACCTTCATAGGTCGGGCGGCGCAGCGTCGAGCGGTCAAAGCCGAACTTCTCGTGCTCGGCGCCGATACGCCACTGATCGCGCGGCTTGGCGCCCTTCGACATGGCCCCGATCAGGTCTTCCCGGGAAAGCGGTGCGGCGTCGGCCATGGTGTTCTTTCAGCCCCTCTGTCGCGGCTAGATGGGCGGGATGGGTCGGTTGCTCAAGGGGTTGGCGGAATTGGGTTGGCGCCGGTGGTTTTCAGGTCGAACGCGCGGCAGAAAAAAGCGGGTGCGAACAGTGCGAATCCGTTCAGGGGTATTCTGCCCCGCCCGTACGTCATTTCCGGTCGTGTCAGCGGTCCCAGTCGCCGACGGCCGCCTGCCACAGGCTCAGGGCGGTGGTCGCGGCGGTGTCGGCCCGCAGCACCCTGGGCCCCAGCGACACGGCGGTGGTGAAGGGCAGGGCCCTCAGCCGGTCGCGCTCCTCAAGGGTGAAGCCGCCCTCCGGCCCGATCAGGATGGCCCAGGACGATCCGCCCGCCGCCTGCAGCGCCTTCATCGCCGGCTCGCCCCCCGTCTCGTCGCAGAACATCAGCCGGCGTGACGCGTCCCAACCGTCCAGCAGGGCGTCCAGCTTCACGGGCTCATCCACCGGCGGCACGTCCAGCCGTCCGGTCTGCTCGGCGCTCTCCTCGGCGATGGCGTCCAGCCGGTCGAGGCGCAGGTGCTGCGGCTGGGTCCGGGCGGTGGTCACCAGCCGGATATGCGCGGCGCCCAGCTCGGTCGCCTTCTCCACCGCGAACTCCAGCGCGGCCTTCTTCCCCGTGGCGATCAGGAGATGGACGTCGGGCGGATTGATTTGGTCCCGCACCTTCTCCTCTGCCTTCAGCACCACGCCCTTTTTCAGCACCTCGGCGATGCTGACGCGCCACTCGCCGTCCGTGCCGTTGAACACCAGCAGCTCGTCGCCGGCCTTCAACCGCATGACCTGCGTCAGGTAGCGCGACTGGTCGAGCGTCGGCGCGAGGGCGGCGCCGGGGGACAGGGGTTGGGGGATGTGGAGGCGGATCATTCGCCCAACCTCTCGTTCAGAAGCTCGATCGCGATCGCGAAGGCCGCGATCCTGCGCGCGAGCAGGGTGTGCTGGGCCGTGCCGGGCGTGAGACGAGCCAACGCCTTTTCGCATTTGGACAGGGTCGACTCGATCGCCCGCAGCGCCTCTCTGAGATCGTGTTCGCTATAGGCGGTCATTGGACCGATCCCATAATCGGAACCTCTGCGCGCGTCGACCGGGCGGCTGGATGTGGATCAATCCCGAACCTGACCCAGCCAGGAAATCTCCAGGAACGCTTGCCGCTTCGCATCTTCGGCGGATGCGTAAAGCCCCGAGTTCTGTAGCGGCCCGTCGGCTTCATAGTGGCCGAAAATCGGGTCGCCTTTCCGCTCACGCACAGACTCGACGAAATAGAACAGGCCGTCCGAGCGACGGACGATCTCGACCCAGGCGGCGCCATCGTCACGATCTCTGCGCCAGACGATATCCGGCCCCGGATGATCGCCTTCCCCGTCTCTTGACTCACGAGGTCCGAAGATCAGGTCTGCCAGAAAGCTCCACATGAGGTGAACGCTATCACGTTGTGGTCAGGCTCGCCCCTACAGCGTCCGCGCGATCAGCAGCTTCATGATCTCGTTCGTGCCGCCGTAGATGCGCTGGACGCGGGCGTCCTTGTACAGCTGGGCGATCGGATACTCGTTCATGTAGCCGTAGCCGCCGTGCAGCTGCAGCATCTCGTCGATGACCTCGCCCTGGATGTCGGTGACCCAGTATTTGGCCATCGAGGCGGTCGCGGCGTCCAGCTTGCCCTCGAGGTGCAGGCCCATGCAGTGGTCGACGAAGACCTTGGCGACGGTCAGCTTGGTCTTCACCTCGGCCAGTTTGAACTGGGTGTTCTGGAAGTCGATGATCCGTTTGCCGAAGGCCTTGCGCTCCTTGACGTAGGCCAGCGTCTCCTGGAGCCCGCGCTCGGCGGCGGCGACGCCCTGGATGGCGATATTCAGCCGCTCCTGCGGCAGTTGCTGCATCAGGTGGATGAAGCCCTGGCCCTCGGTCCCGCCGATGATGTTCTCGGCGGGGACCTTCACGTCGTTGAAGAACAGCTCGGAGGTGTCGTTGGCCTCCATGCCGATCTTGTGCAGGTTCCGGCCGCGCTCGAAGCCTTCCGCGCCGTCCGTCTCGACCACGATCAGGCTGGTGCCCTTGGCGCCCTCGGCCGGGTCGGTCTTGGCGACCACAATGATGAAGTTGGCCAGTTGGCCGTTGGTGATGAAGGTCTTGGAGCCGTTCAGGACATAGTGGTCGCCCTGCTTGATGGCGGTGGTCTTGACCCCTTGCAGGTCGGAGCCCGCGCCCGGCTCGGTCATGGCGATGGCGCCGACGAGTTCGCCCGACACCAGCCGCGGCAGCCAGCGCGCCTTCTGCTCGGCGGTGCCGTAGTGCCAGACGTAGGGCATGACGATCGCGTTGTGCAGCGAGATGCCGAAGTGATCGGCGCCCTTCCAGCCCAGCTGGCGCATCAGCACGACTTCGTGCCGGTAATCGCCGCCGAAGCCGCCGTCCTCTTCCGGCATCGACAGGCCCAGCAGGCCCGCGTCGCCGGCGTCGTTCCACAGCTGACGCGGCACCGACGAGTTGGCGATCCACTGCTGGACCTTCTCCAGCGGCGCGTGCTCGTCGATCCATTTGCCGACGCTGTCCGAGAAGAGGGTGATCTCCTCGTCCTGCATGAAGGCGGGGTCGGGGCTGTTGAGGACGTTCATGGCATCGTTCCGTTCACTGAACCCTCTCCCGGTGGGAGAGGGCTTGAGCGCACGGCGGCGTCAGCCGTCGTACTTGCGCGAAAGGGTGAGGGGCGACTGTGCGAAGGCGGCCACGATGGACGCCCTCACCCTCCCACCGCTTCGCGGCGGGCCCCTCCCTCTCCCCTCGGGAGAGGGGTTCAGGTGCGTGACTCGTCGCGTCACGCGGCGTCAGTCAAGCCGATCTCAGAAGGCGTCCGCCGGCATGGCCATCAGCACGTCCGCGCCGGTCTTCATCTTGACCAGGTGCGCGGCGGCGTCGGGCAGGATGCGCTCGACGAAGTAGCGGCCGGTCTGCAGCTTGGCGACATAGAACGGGTCGGCCGAACCGGCGTCGATCTGCTTCTGCGCGGCGATCGCCATCTGCGCCCAGACATAGGCCAGGGCGGTGATGCCGAAGATGTTCAGATAGTCGGTCGAGGCGGCGCCGGCGTTGTCCGGGTTGGCCATGCCGTTCTGCATCAGCCACATGGTGCCGTCCTGCAGCTTCTTCTTGGCGTCGGCCAGGCCGTCGATGAAGGGCTTCACCGACTCATTGCCGTTGTTCTCGGCCACGAAGGCGTCGATGTCGCCGAACCAGCTCATGATGGCGCGACCACCGGCCGACGGCAGCTTGCGGCCCACCAGATCCAGCGCCTGAATGCCGTTGGTGCCCTCGTAGATCATGGTGATCCGCGCATCGCGCAGATACTGGCTGGCCGGGAAGTGCTCGGTGTAGCCCGAGCCGCCGTGAACCTGCATGGCCAGCGAGGCGGCGTGGAAGCCCTTGTCGGTCAGATAGGCCTTCAGCACCGGGGTCAGCAGACCCATGTAGTCCTTGGCCTTGGTGGCGACGGCTTCGTCTTCCGACTTCTCCAGATCGGCCTGCAGCGCGGTCCACAGGATGAAGGCCTGGCCGCCTTCGACGAAGGCGCGGGCCTCCAGCAGCATGCGGCGCACGTCCGGGTGGACGATGATCGGATCGGCCGGGCCGTCCGGGTTCTTCGGCCCGGTCAGCGAACGGCCTTGCAGGCGGTCCCTGGCGAACTCGGCGGCCGCCTGATAGGCGGCCGTGCCGATGGCCAGGCCTTGCAGGCCGGTGCCGAGGCGGGCCTCGTTCATGACCACGAACATGTTGTTCATGCCCCGGCCTTCCTCGCCGATCAGCCAGCCCTTGGCACCGTCGTACTGCATGACCGCGGTGGCGTTGCCGTGGATTCCCATCTTGTGCTCGAGGCCCGCGCATTCCAGCGTGTTGCGCTCGCCGATAGAGCCGTCCTCATTGACGAGGAATTTGGGCACGAGGAACAGCGACAGGCCCTTGATGCCCGGAACCGCGCCTTCGACGCGGGCCAGCACGGTGTGGATGATGTTGTCGGCGAAGTCGTGCTCGCCCGCCGAGATCCAGATCTTCTGGCCGGTGATCGAATAGCTGCCGTCGCCGTTCGGAACGGCCTTGGTGCGGACCATGCCCAGATCGGTGCCGCACTGCGGCTCGGTCAGGTTCATGGTGCCGGTCCATTCTCCGGACGTCATCTTGGGCAGGTATTTCGCCTTCAGCTCGTCCGAGGCGTTGGCGTGGATGCCTGCCCAGGCGCCGGCCGTCAGGCCCGGATACATCGAGAAGGCCGCCGAGGCGCCCGCCGTGAACTGGCCCACGGCCGAGCCGATGACCGAGGGCATGCCCTGGCCGCCATAGGCCGGGTCCATCATCAGCGAGGGCCAGCCGGCCTCGACCATCTGGTGATAGGCTTCCTTCCAGCCCTTGGGCGTGGTGACAACGCCGCCCTCGGCCCAGTGACAGCCTTCCTTGTCGCCCGGGTTGTTGATCGGGGCGATCACCTCGTCGGCGAACTTGCCGGCCTCTTCGAGGATCTGCTGGGCCAGTTCGGACGAGACGTCCTGGAAGCCGGGCTGGTTGGTATAGCGGTCGATCTCCAGCACTTCGGACAGGATGAAGGTCAGGTCGCGGACGGGGGCTTTGTAGGCCATGCGGCTCAGGCTCTCGCTTTGAAGGGCGGGTGGTTGTGGTCGTGGTTCAGGCGGGCCTGCATCAGGCTCGCGTATTCCTCGGCGCCGGGCAGGAGATCGGGGCGGAACTCGCCCAGCTTCTCCTCCATCCACTGACAGGCCTGCTCGGCCGTCTCGATGGCGCCTTCGATGTCTTCGAGTTGCTGCTTCAGCGCGGCGATCTGGGCGCGATGCTGGCGCAGGGCCACGGCCATCTGGTGGGCGTTGTGGTCCTTGCGGTCGTACAGATCCAGCATCGACTGGATCTCCTGCAGGCTGAAGCCGATGCGGCGGCCGCGCAGGATCAGTTTCAGGCGGGCGCGGTCCCGGGCGTCATAGACGCGGGTCTGACCCTTGCGGGCCGGGTTCAGCAGGCCCTTGTCCTCATAGAACCGCAGCGCGCGCGCCGTCGCGCTGAACTCGCGGCACAGCTGGCGGATCGAATAGGTGCGGTGATCGTCGGCGGTCGCCATGCGCGAAGTTCTAGACCGAACTTGACGTGCACGTAAAGGGAAGGTTTTCCGCCCCGTGCGCATCGCGCATGGGGAGGGGACCGCGCGAGCGGAGCTCGCGGGGTGGAGGGGTGCTTTTCAGCTTGCAGGCTTGTTGGAAGGCTTCGGGCGACGGCGCCGCCCCCTCCATCACGCTTCGTATTCGAAGCGCGACACCTCCCCATCCACGACGCGAACGGGGAGGAAAGGCGTCAGCGAACCTCGCGCGCCCGCATCCACAGCACGGGCGCCGTCATGGCGATCAGGATCAGGTTGGTGACCGCCGGGCCGACGTCCATGCCGGTCGCGTGGATCGCCAGCATGGCGGTCTCCAGCAGCAACAGGCCCGAGGCGGCGACGACCAGCAGAGGGCGGCCATGTTTCCAGGACGCCAGCGGAGCCAGTAGCAGGACGGCCAGGGTGATCTCGGCGACGCCGAGGCCGCGCGTGAAGTTCTCCGGCACGAGGGCGGGCCACTTCATCAGGTCGATCAGATTCGCCAGCGGCTCGCTCAGCTTGGCGTAGCCGGCAGCGACGAAGAACATCGCGATCCAGCCCTGCAGGGTCCACAGGGTCAGGTTACGGTAGCTCGCATTCAGTCGCGAGCGGACGGGGGTCAGGGTCTGAGAAGTCATTTTCGATGACGCCCGTTGGGCGCTCTTGTTATTTGCAACAGTCACGAGATCGGATCGGCGAAGCCGTTCCGCAAGAGGGCGTAGCGAGAGCGTAACCATCCGTGACCGCCTTCTGCGGGAACCCCACGGCCAAAGCGTGGCCGTATTTATAAATCGTTGTAATGCGACCGGCGTTTCGCGAGGGTTAAGAGCCTTTTCGCGCGGGCTGTACTGACAGGTCATGACGGGCTCCCGGGCCGGCCGTGCGCCGACCCGGGAAGCTTTACCGCCGCCCTGCTGCCAACCTGCTGTCAGCAGCGGTGGGCGCTATTGCTGAACGGCGCGGATTCCCTTCTCCGCCAGCAGCGCTTGCACGCTGTCCTCGCCGACCAGGTGAGCGGCGCCCACCGCGATGAACGTCGTGCCCGATCCGGCCAGCACGGTCTGGATCTGCCCGGCCCAGTCCGCATTGCGGCTGGCCATGAAGGTCTCGTGCACCTCGTCGGAGATGTCGCGCCCATTGGCGCGCGCATAGGCGCTGATGGCGTCCAGATCGCCGGCGGTCCAGCCGGCGACGAGCCGGTCCATATCCCCGGCCACTTCGTCATAGTGGGCGAGATAGTAGCGCAGGTAGGCCGTCTCGCCCTCGTCGCTCATGCCGGCCAGCCCCGCCAGCTGCTGGTCCAGGGTTTCCAGGCCGTGCAGCGTCTTTCCGGCCGCTCGAGCCCGGGCGCGCAGGTTCAGTTCGACGCCGGCGGCCGGATCGTAGCCCGCCGCCGTCAACGGCGCGACGCCGACCATCATGGCCGCGAACCACGGGCGCATCGGGTCGATCTGGGCCGGCTCCATGCCCATGGACCGGACGGCGGCGTCCAGACGGGTCTTCTCTTCCGCGGTCAACCGGCTGGACAGCGGGCGCTGCGGCGACAGGCCATGATCGCGGATCGCGGTCATCATGGCGGTTTGATCGTCGGGGTTCACGACTTCGAACCAGACATCTGAGGCGCTGTCGAAGGCGGCGTCGACCTTGTCCGAACCCCAGGCGGCGCCGGGGCGCAGCAGGTGGACCGTGCCGAACAGATAGACGATCGAGTCGGCGTCGCGGATCACCCACAGCGGCGGGCCATCGCCCGGCGCGCGCGGAGCGGGCGCCACGGCGGCGAAAGGCGCGGGCGCCGGCGCCTCCTGGGCGTGGGCCTCGGCGGCATTGAGAAAGGCGGCGGCGACGAGCGTCAGGCAAAGCCCGCCGGCGAAGTGTTCCAGACATGAGGCGGCGCGCCCCAGAACGGTGCTGGTGGTCATGGTCGTGTTCCTTGATGTGTTGGGGTGCGGGACGATCCCGCCAGAAGGGGAGAGCGGCTGGGCTCAGGGTTGGAAGACGTCTTCCACGGAGTGGTCCAGTTCGTGGGCGACGCGGCAGGCCAAGGTGACGGAGGGCGTGTACTGACCGCTCTCCATTGCCCGGACCGTTCGGGTCGATACGTCCAGTCGGCGGGCCAGTTCGGCCTGCGTCAGGTTCTGTTCAAGGCGCAGGGCCTTCAGTGGAAGGGGCGCGCTCACTGCGCCTTCTCCCGGTACTCACGACCGAACCGGCTCAGGGCCAGACCGATCGCGACGATCAGCAGCACCGTGCCGACCGAGGGCGCCTGGCCCCAGACCGTCGGCCAGAAGGGGATCGGCTCGGGCATGTCGGAGACGATGGCGACGATGGCCACAAGGAAGATGGCGATCTCGCCACGGCCGGGGCTCCACTCGGCCTTGGCCGGGGTCATCGGGTTGATCATGTCAAGGCTCCCTGTCGTTGTGACAAGGATGTTTTACACTGAAGTTCGATCTAGTCAAGCGTCTTTTACATCATGACAAGCAGGCTTTCCGAAAGCCCGGTCTGACGGGCTTTCAAACGCTGAACCGGGCGCGCCTGATGGCGTCCAGCCGCGCCAGCTTGTCGTGGAAGGGCGTCCAGTCGTCGCCCTCCGCGACGGCGGCCCAGATCGCCTCGACCTCGTCGATCAGCATTTCCTCGGGATCGGGCCGGGCGAAAACCGGGTTTTCCAGTCGCTCGGGCCGGTCGGGTTCGTGCTCGAACAAGGCGAAGCGGAAATTGTCGAACACCTTTCCCTGCCACGCCTTGGCGCGCGGACCCGCCAGCGCCCGCGCCGACGAGGCGAAGCCCCCGAACCAGTCGTGGAACAGGGGCTCCCAGCGGATGGCCTCTCCGCGTTCGCGTTGCAGGGCCAGGGTGGAATCCAGCAGCCGCTGGTCCGCCGCCTCGCCCAGGCTCTTCACACCCAACCGCTCCAGGAAGACGGCGCGCAGGTGACGGATGTAGGCGGGGCCGAACCCGTTCAGCGCCTCGGTTAGCGGTTCGGCGTCCGCCGCGAGCTTCAGCGCCCCGCCCAGTTGGGTCAGCGCCCAGAACACCGCCTCCGGCTGGCGCGCGAACGCATACAGGCCCGTCTGGTCGAAATAGGCGGCGGTGAAGCCGGGCTCATAATACGGCAGGAACCGCCACGGGCCGTAGTCGAAGCTCTCGCCCGTCACGTTAAGATTGTCGGTGTTCAGCACCCCGTGCACGAAGCCCGCCGCCACCCACCGCGCCGTCAGTCGGGCCGACGCCTCGACTACCGCGCTCAGGAAGGCCGGGACATCGCCCTGAGCGACCTCCGGGTGATAGAGCGACCGCGCATGTTCGATCAGCGTCTCGATCATGTCCGGTCGCCCGAAGAAGGCGGCGCGCTGGAAGGTGCCGAACCGGATATGGCTGTGCGACAGACGAACCAGCACCGCCGAGCGGGTGGGGGAGGGCTCATCGCCCCGCTCCAGCGCTTCGCCGGTCTCGATCAGGCTGAAGGCCCGGCTGGTCGGGACGCCCTGCGCCTCCAGCATCCCGGCCGCCAGCACCTCGCGCACGCCGCCCTTCAGCGTCAGCCGTCCATCCGCCGTTCGCGACCACGGCGTCGTGCCCGAGCCCTTGGTCCCCAGATCCAGAAGTCGACCTGAGGAGGTTCCGTCGCTCCCGACGTGGTCGCTCGCGGTTTGAGCTCCAAACGTCTCGCGCAACTGGGCGGACAGGAACCCTCGTCCGTCGCCCAGGTCCGGATTGTAAGTGCGGAACTGGTGTCCGTGATAGCGCATGGCCACCGGTCCGGGCTGGCCGGGCAGAGGCTCGAACCGGCCGAAATGGGCGATCCATTCGGCGTCCGTAAGGGTCTCCAGCCCGACGGTCGCCGCCGCACGGTCGTTGCGGAAGCGCAGGATCGTCTGCGGAAAGTCCGCGGCCTGAACGGCGTCGCCATACTCCTCTCCCAGATCGAAGAAGCGGGGCTCGGGGCGGTAGCGGGAGGAGAGGGGCATGGGCGCCAGATGCGGCCTGAGCAGGCCCGGCGCAACCGTTCGCGCCTTGATCGTCCCGACGGGGACCTTATGCTGCGCCGCAGAGATCAGGCCCCGTCCGCCGCAAGGCGTGGGGTCAGGCCGGCGCTCCTCCAGCGAATCCGGTCCGGCGCCCGTCGATAACCTGGCGCCATGACCTTTCGACCGGAGGCCCCATGGCGCGCAAACTCACCCTCGAATTCCTCAAGACGGAGGCCGGCTCCGGCGCCGTACTCGGCTTCGCGGCCCTCGCCGCCCTGATCATGGCCAACTCGCCGTGGTCGGCGGACTATTTCGGCTGGCTGAAGAGCGAGCATGTCGTCCAGCTCGGACCCGTCATGCTCGAGCTCACGGTCTCGGAGTGGATCAAGGAAGGTCTGATGGCGATCTTCTTCCTCGTGGTGGGGCTGGAGATCAAATACGAGATTCTGCGCGGTGAACTCAGCGACCCGCGCAAGCTGGCCACCCCCGTGCTGGCGGCCGTGGGCGGTATGCTCGTGCCCGCAGCCGTGTATCTGGGTTTCTCCACCGCCTTGTCGGGACCGCATGGCGGCTGGCCGATCCCGCTGGCGACCGACATCGCCTTCGCCCTGGCCGTCTTCGCCATGGTCGCGCGCAACCTGCCGTCCTCGCTGCGGGTCTTCCTGCTGACGCTGGCCATCGTCGACGACCTCGGCGCCATCGCCCTGATCGCGGTCCTGTTCTCCAGCGGCGTGCAGGTCGTGCCGTTGCTCTGGATCGCCGGGCTTCTCGCCGCCGGGGCCGTGGTGGGGCAGTGGAAGAAGATCCCCGCGCCCTTCTGGGTGCTGGGCTTCGGGCTGGTCTGGTATCTGACCGTGCAGGCGGGTCTGTCGACCTCGCTGACGGCCGTGGCCTTCGCCGCCATCGTGCCCGTCAAGGATCGGCGCTCGGACGGCCAGAGCCCGCTGCAGGAGGCGATGCACGACCTGCATCCCTACGTCGCCTACATCATCCTGCCGCTGTTCGCCTTCGCCAAGGCGGGGGTCAGCTTCGCCGGGCTGTCGCTGGAGCAGGCCTTCGCGCCTCTGGTGCTGGGTATCGCCTTCGGCCTGTTTGTGGGCAAGCAGATCGGCGTCTTCGGCGCTGCGGCCCTCGCTTCGGCGATCGGGTTCGGCCGCCGTCCGACCGGTGCGACCTGGCTGGAGCTCTACGGGGTCAGTCTGCTGTGCGGTGTAGGGTTCACCATGAGCCTGTTCATCGGCGTTCTGGCCTTCCCGGGAGCCATCGACTCGCCGGAGCAGGTCGAGGTCAAGCTGGGGGTGCTCGGCGGGTCTATGTTATCAGCGATCACTGGCGCAACGGTTCTTGGGATTGCGGCCTCCAGGCGCAAAAAATTGGCCGAACTCGCTGCGGATACTCACAAGAGTTGAGCGAATATTGACGTTAGGTCATCGTTTTCTGTCGCTTTTGCGTCACAGTTAGCCTTCGCCCACCGCTGAAATGCGGCGTGATCCAACGGGGCTCCTTGTCGCTGAGTCCGGCCTGAGTTACCCCGGATGCTGGAGTTTCGCGCTCCACGATAAGGGCGCGAACCAAGGGATCAGGAAACGCCGCGGCGACCGTTTTGAAGACGGCGTCCGGCCTATGTCGGGGAGCCGTGCATGCGCCTTACCAATCTTCTTCGCACCACCGTCTCGGCGGCTGTCGTCGGCGCCTGCGCCTTCGGCTTCGCCGGCGTCGCTTCGGCCCAGAGCGCCGGGCAGGATGGTCCGACGACCATCGACGACATCATCGTCACCGCCCAGAAGCGCGAGCAGAACCTGCAGGACGTGCCGATCGTGGTCACCAGCCTGCCGGCGGAAATGCTGCAGGACGCGGGCGTCCGGGACATCAAGGACCTGCAGATCCTGACCCCGGGCATGACCGTCACCTCGACGGCGTCGGAAGCCTCGACCACCGCCCGTATCCGCGGCGTCGGCACCGTCGGTGACAACCCCGGTCTGGAAAGCTCGGTCGGCGTCGTGATCGACGGCGTCTATCGCTCGCGCAACTCGGTCGGCTTCGGCGACCTGGGCGAGATGAGCCGCATCGAAGTGCTGAAGGGTCCGCAAGGCACCCTGTTCGGCAAGAACACCTCGGCCGGCGTCATCAACATCATCACCGAGGCCCCGTCGTTCACGCCGGGCTTCAACGCTGAACTGACCGGCGGCAACTACGGTGCCCTGGGCGTCTCGGGTTCGGTCACCGGCCCGATCAGCGACACCCTGGCTTTCCGCCTGTACGCCGGTCGCCGCGTCCGTGACGGCTTCTACGCCGTCGACACCGGCGACGGTCCGCGTCAGGAAACCGACGACAACAACCAGGACTTCCAGACCTACCGCGGTCAGCTGCTCTGGCTGCCGAACGACAACACCTCGGTCCGCGTCATCGCCGACTACACCTCGCGCGACGAATACTGCTGCGCCGCGGTGCAGACCCGCGTCGGCCCGACCTATCCGTTCGTCGACGGTCTCTCGACCGGCACCGGCCAGCGTCCGCCGGCCCCGGGCTTCGGCCCGCTGCCCTTCTCGCGTCAGGCCTACGCCAACCGCGGCACGCCGCAGAAGGTCGTCGACCAGGGCGTCTCGGTCGAGGCCAACATCGACCTGCCGGGCTTCTTCGGCGACGCGACCCTGACCTCGGTCACCTCGTGGCGTGACTGGAAGGGCGATCTGGGCACCGACATCGACTACACCGGCGCCGACATCGCCTACCGCGTCCAGGACGGCGACTTCGGCTACACGGTCGAGAACCTGACCCAGGAATTCCGCCTGGCCGGTCAGAACGACCGCTTCGACTGGCTCGTCGGCGTCTTCGCCACCAAGGAAGACATCGGCCGCGCCGACAGCTGGTACTACGGCGCGGACTACACGCCGTTCCTGTCCTTCCTGCTCAGCGCCCGTCTGAACGCGGCGAACCCGGCCCTGCCGATCAGCCCGTCGACCATCGGCTGCTACACCCGCACCGCCCAGACCGCGGCCGGCTTCGGCGGCTGTCTGGCCACCGGCGGCGCGTCGCCGGCCGGTCCGACCGCGGCCACCGGCCCCGGCTTCGGCGTCGGCCAGGGCTATGAGGACTTCTATGATCAGGAGTCGACCTCGGTCGCCCTGTTCACCAACAACACCTGGCACGTCACCGACGCCCTCGATATCACCCTGGGCCTCCGCTACACGATGGACGAGAAGTCGGTCGACGGCACCCAGCGCAACGTCAACGGCAACGGCACCGCCTGCGGCGCCGCCCTGGCCAACTCCGCCGCCATCGGCGCGGTTCTGGGCGCCGCCACCCCGACCATCTTGGGGAACTTCTGCCTGCCGTGGTCGAACGCCGCCTTCAACAACCGCAACGTCAGCGAAAGCTTCGATGACGGCGAGCTGAGCGGCACCGGCAAGATCTCGTACCGTCTGAACGACGAGATCATGGTCTATGGTTCGTACGCCCGCGGCTACAAGTCGTTCGGCTACAACCT
>Ga0247806_10000737_pt1 | contig 18314 bp, 15 predicted proteins | sample UWRJL059202B1_FD_179935 | JGI IMG/M metagenome (GOLD analysis project Ga0247806, IMG submission 179935) | Plant litter microbial communities from Arlington Agricultural Research Station in Wisconsin, United States - UWRJ-L059-202B-1 | ecosystem: Environmental > Terrestrial > Plant litter >... | reverse complement strand
CGGCACTGATCGCCGGCGGCGTCTCGCTGCTGATGATCTGGGTCACCCTGGCCGGCAACGACTTCGAGTGGGCATCCGTCACCTCGTTCGTCATGGTCGCCGCCGCCGCACTGCTGCTCATCGCCGCCGTGATCGTCGAGTTCAAGGTCGCCGAGCCGATCATCCCCCTCACGCTGTTCAAGAACCGCACCTTCACCCTGGCCACCGTCGCCAGCATCTCCGTGGGCGTGTCCATGTTCGGCACCTCGGTCTTCCTCAGCCAGTACATGCAGCTGGCCCGCGGCGCCACGCCCACCCAGTCCGGTCTGCTGACCATCCCGATGATGGGCGGCCTGCTCATCTCGTCGACCCTGTTCGGCACCCTGATCAGCCGCACCGGAAAGTGGAAGTCGATCATGGTCTCCGGCTCGGTCCTCGTGGTCGGCGGTCTGCTGCTACTCGGCACCCTGCAGTACGACACCAACCTGATCCTGGTCGGCATCTTCATGTTCGTCCTCGGCGCTGGCCTCGGCATGGTCATGCAGAACCTGGTCCTGGTGGTGCAGAACTCCATCGAGGTGAAGAACCTCGGTGTGGCCACCAGCGCCGTCACGTTCTTCCGCAGCCTCGGCGGCACCGTGGGCGTCTCGGTGCTCGGCTCGGTGCTCGGCACCGTCGTCGCCCAGCACATCAAGGACGGCATCACCACGCTCGCCCCGGCCGACCAGGCCGTCGCCGTGCAGACCCTCGGCTCCGGTGTCATCCCCCACGTCAGCGACCTGCCGGCCGCCATCCGCGTGGTCGTCGAGTCGGCCTACGGCTCCGGCGTCGGCACCGTCTTCCTGCTCGGTGTGCCCCTGGCCGTCATCACCCTCGTGATGGTGGCGCTGATGCCGAACGCGTCGCTGGGCACCCAGACCGCCATCGCCCTGACCAAGGCCGAGGCGGCGAAGAACGCCAAGAAGTCCCCCGAGAACCTCGAGGACGACGACCTGCGCGAGCTCGAGGACGCCGAGGACATCCTGATCGAAGTGGGTGCGGCCTCCGCCGGTCTCGCCCCGGTGGGGCTGGCCCATCCCACGGGTTCGATTCGCGTGCAGCAGGACGCCGACAGCGCATCGGGAAACCCGGGCACGGGTCGCTAGTGTGATGGTCATGACCGAGAACGGTGAGCACCCCCAGGCCGCCATCGCCGAGGCCCTGGCCGAGGTCGAGGAGCAGATGATGCAACTCGCGGCCTACGTGCGGGGAGCGATGCGCGACACGGCGATGCGCATCGATCCGGCGCTCCAGCCGTTCGGCCTGAAGATCCTGCGGATGCTGCGCCGCTGCGGCCCCACGCACGCCAGCGCGCTGGCCGAGGCGCTCGAGGTGGACCGCAGTGTGATCAGCCGGCAGGCCCGGCTGCTCGAGGACCTCGGCCTGCTCGAACTCGCCGCGGACCCGGCCGACGGGCGCGCCAAGTTCCTCGCGGCCACCCCGCTGGCGATCGAGAAGATGGCGGCCGTGCCCGGCGGCGACAAGAGCCTCCTGCACGGCCGTCTGGCCGCCTGGCCCGAGGCCGACCTGCACCAGTTCGCCCTGCTGTTGCGGCGGCTGAACTCACCGGACGGCGCCGAGTAACCCCGTCCGATCGGCGGCAGTGCGGGCAGCACCTCTCAGGCCAGGGGCAGCACCACGCGGAAGCTGGTGCGCCCCGGCCGACTGTCCACGGTGACCTCGCCGTGGTGGGCCAGCACCACGGCCTGCACGATCGCGAGGCCAAGGCCGGTGCTGCCACCGGTACCGCGGAACCGGGAGCTGTCGCCGCGGGCGAACCTCTCGAACAGGGTCCCCCGCAGGTTCTCCGGGATGCCGGGGCCGTCGTCGGTCACCGTCACCACGGCGTTCTCACCCTCGACGCCCAGCGCCACTTCCACCCGGGTGCCGGCGTCGGTGTGCACCCTGGCGTTGGCGAGCAGGTTCGCGAAGACCTGGTGCAGGCGAGGCCCGTCGCCGGCGGCCAGCACCGGTTCTTCGGGCAGGTCGAGGTCCCAGATGTGATCCCGGCCGGCCGCATGGGCGTCGCTGACCACGTCGACGAGCAACCTGGTGAGGTCGACGGGTTCGCGTTCCAGTTCGCGGCCCTCGTCCAGGCGGGCGAGCAACAGTAGGTCCTCGACGAGACCGGTCATCCGCACCGACTCCGACTCGATCCGGCCCAGAGCGTGGATGGCGTCCGGCGGCAGCTCCTGACCGCTGCGCCGGGTGAGCTCGGAGTAGCCGCGGATCGACGCGAGCGGTGTGCGCAGCTCGTGGCTGGCATCCGCCACGAATTGGCGCACCTTGTTCTCACTGGCCTGCCGAGTCTCCAGGGCGATGTCCACGTGGTCGAGCATGCGGTTGAGCGCTGAGCCCACCCGGCCGACCTCGGTGCGGGGGTCGGTGTCTGCGGCCGGGACGCGGTCGACGAGCAACACCTCACCGCGATCCAGCGGCAGTTCGGAGACCCTGGTGGCTGTGGCGGTGACCCGCTGCAGGGGGCGCAGGGCCAGGCGCACGATCGCGGTGGCGAGGAAGGCCACCAGCACGATGCCGGCCAGTGACACGATCGCGATGATGAGCGCGAGCTGGGTGGCCGTTCCGGTCACGCTGGCGACCGGCAGGCCCACCAGGTAGAGGGCGCCCGAGCGGGCCGTTTCGGCCAGCACCCGGTACTCGCCGACGTCGCCGCCGAGGTTCACGCTGAACGGAACGGACGTGTCGCCCTTCTGCACGGCGGAATCGAGTTCGGTGACGAGCTGGGTGATCTGGTCGCTGCTCAGCGCCACGACGGCACCGGTCTCATCGGTGTAGCCGGCCGTGACGGTCGCGCCGTCGTAGACCAGTGCGAGGGTGCCGGGGGGTTGGGAGGGACCGTTCAGCACATCGCTGGCGGTCGGCGTGGTGAGGGTGAAGTCGCCGTTGGGCCGGCGATCGAAGAAGACGCTGGAGCGCTCAGCGGCGCCCTTCACCTGCTGGTCGAGGCCGTCCATCAGGCTGGCGCTCAGGATGGCCACGCTCACCACGCCGATGACCAGGCTGACCAGGGCCAGCAACCCCACCACCGCGACGACCAGGCGGCGACGCAGCGTCCAGGGCGCCCGACCGGTGCGAGTCGGAATGATAGGAGCGTCAACCGGGGCGGACCTCGAGGCCATCAGGCGATCTTCAGCATGTAACCGGCACCGCGCACGGTGTGGATCATCGGCTCGCGCCCGGCATCCACCTTCTTGCGCAGATAAGAGATGTAGATCTCCACGACCGAGGACTTACCGCCGAAGTCGTAGCTCCAGACCCGGTCCAGGATCTGGGCCTTGCTGAGCACCCGGCGCGGGTTGCGCATCAGGAAGCGCAGCAATTCGAACTCGGTGGCGGTCAGTTCAATCTGTTCGCCGGCGCGGAACACCTCGTAGCTGTCCTCGTCGAGGGTGAGGTCGCCCACGGTAATTCGGGGGTCATTGGAGTCGGAGACGGCCATCGTGGAGCGGCGGATGAGTCCACGCAGCCTCGCGACGACCTCTTCCAGGCTGAACGGCTTGGTGACGTAGTCGTCGCCGCCGGCGGTGAGCCCCGCGATGCGGTCGTCGAGGGAGTCCTTGGCGGTGAGGAAGAGCACGGGCGTTTCGTAGCCATCCGCCCGCACCCGCTGGAGCACCTGCAGGCCGTCGATGTCGGGCAGCATGATGTCGAGCACGATGGCATCCGGCCGGAACTCGCGCGCCAGAGTGAGGGCCGCCCGGCCTTCGCCGGCGGTGCGGACCTCCCAGCCCTCATAGCGGAGGGCCATCGAGAGCAGGTCGGTGAGGGTGGGTTCGTCGTCGACGACCAGGACCCGGATCGGGGAGCCGTCGGCCTTGCGAAGGCGAGGTCCGTGGGCCGACTGCTCGTTGGTTCGTGTGCTCATGAATCGAAGTATCCATGCCTTTCCTATGAACGGGCTATGTGCCGCCCACGACCACCCTGAGAGAACCGGCACGGCCGCATCCTGGGCAGATTCATAGGCAGCACATAGTGCCGCCATATCCGGGATCCATAGCTTCAAAACGAAAGGCGGGAACCTCCCTGCCACCGGAGTGGAGAATCGATGTTTGTCACCTATTTGCTTCGAGAGCTGGCGGGTCGCCGCAAGCAGACCGCCATCGTCGCCATCGGCATGGCGCTCGCCATCGCCCTGGTCATCATCGTCAACGCCGTCTCGAGCGGCGTGCAGTCAGCCCAGTCCTCGGTGCTGGCCTCGGTCTACGGCGTCGGCACCGACATCACCGTCAGCCAGACCCCGGCCGCGCCCACCGAGGGCGAAGCGGGCGCCGGTGGGCCGGCGAACTTCGACTTCGGCGCGGATGACGGCGCCACGACCGACGGCACCACCACCGTCAGTCAATCCAGGCTGTCCGTGGACCGCGGCACCACAGCCTTCGACGCCACGGCGCTGGACACGGTCAGCGGCATCGACAACGTCTCCGCCGCCGCCGCGACCCTCTCTCTGAGCAACACCACCTTCGACGGCGCCCTGCCGGACTTCTCCGCAACCGGTGGCATGCCAACGGGCGGCGACGCCGCAGCCGGCGGAACGCCGCCAAGCGGCGGCCCCGACGGCGCCGGCGGCAGTTCGTTCAGCGTCGATTCCTTCACCGTGCTGGGCCTGGACCCGGCCGATGAAGCCGTCGGGCCGCTCTCGGCCGTGAGCCTCACCGACGGGCGCAGCCTGGAGAGCACCGACGTCGGAAGCAACGTTGCCGTGCTCGACGCCAGCTACGCCACCACCGCCGAACTCGTCGTGGGCGACACCGTCACCATCGCCGGCACCGACTTCACCGTCGTCGGCCTGGTCACCGCCTCCTCATCGGACGCCGCCACCGCGTCCAACGTCTACATCCCGCTCGACGTGGCCCAGACCCTCTCCGGCCTGACCGATCAGGTCACCGACATCTATGTGCAGGCCGCCTCGTCCACCGACATCGAGCAGATCCAGGCCGATGTCGAAACCGCGCTGCCTGATGCCACGGTGCAGACCCAGTCCGACCTCGCGTCCAGCGTGTCCGGATCGCTCTCCAGCGCCTCTGACCTGGTCAAGAACCTCGGCCTCTGGCTGTCTCTCATCGTTCTGGCCGCCGCGTTCCTGATCGCCATCCTGTTCACCATCTCCGGTGTCACCCGCCGCACCCGCGAATTCGGCACCCTCAAGGCGATCGGCTGGTCGAACGGCCGGATCGTGCGCCAGGTGGCCGGCGAATCCCTCGTGCAGGGCCTGATCGGCGGGGTCGTCGGCATCGCGGTCGGCCTGATCGGCATCCTGGTGATCAACCTCGTCGCCCCCACCCTCACGGCGGGCGCCGCGACCACCGACGCGGCGGCCGGCATGGGCGGTCCCGGCGGCGGCGGCGGATTCGGCCAGGCGGCGGTGCAAGCGACCACCTCCGACATCGTGCTGCAGGTGCCGGTGACCCTGTCGGTCATCCTCATCGCCGTCGGCCTCGCCGTGCTCGGCGGGCTGCTCGCCGGCGCGATCGGCGGCTGGCGGGCCTCGCGCCTGAGCCCCTCCGAAGCGCTGCGCAGCATCGCGTGACCCCTCAGTCGAATACCTCCCCAGAAAAGAGCTGCCATGTATGAACTGACCGATGTCACCAAGAAGTACGACCAGGGCAAGCGCTCGGTCACGGCCCTGAACAAGGTCACCCTGTCCATTCCGGATGGCCAGATGGTCGCCATCCAGGGACCGACCGGCGGCGGCAAGTCCACGCTGCTGCAGATGCTCGGCGCCCTCGACCGGCCCACAGACGGCACCGTCGAACTGGGCACGTCCAATCTGTCCAAGCTCGGCCAGGGGCCGTTGGGCGAGATCCGGGCACGTGAGATCGGTTTCGTGTTCCAGGGCTTCAACCTGATCCCCACCCTCACCGCTCAGGAGAACGTGGAGACCGCTCTCGCGCCACTGGGGGTTCCCTCGGCCGAACGCACCGCACGGGCCGCTGCCGCCCTGGAGTCCGTCGGGCTCGGCGAGCGCGGCAGCCACCTGCCGGCCGAGCTCTCCGGCGGCCAGCAGCAGCGCGTCGCGATAGCCCGCGCCCTGGTCAAGGAGCCGGCCGTGCTGCTGGCCGATGAACCGACCGGCAACCTGGACGAGCAGACCCGGGACGAGATCATGGACCTGCTCGAGGGACTCTGGCGGGCGAAGGGCCTCACCCTGATCCTGGTCACGCACGACTCGGCCGTGGCCAAGCGCGCCCAGCGTCGCCTGGTGATCAAGAACGGGGTCCTGCGCGAAGTCGCCTGATCCGCACCGAGCCGACGGATGCCCACGGGCATCCGTCGGCTACAGACCTCAGGCCGGTGGGACCACGGTCGGTCGTCCGTCTACCCAGGTGAGCTCCAGAACGCTCATTCCTCTGTAGACAAAAGCCGGGTCCCAGGAGTGCAAAACGATGTGGTCACCAGCAGGCTGGTCCGGCGCGGCGGCCACCACGTCCTGGCCGCCCGGGCCGAGGAACCGGTCGTCGGCGGTGTCGGTGCTGAAGAGTGGGTCGGCATTGTTCGTGTACGGGCCGCGCAGGGCCGGCGCGGTCGCGTAACCCATGGCGTAGCTGTCGTCGGCGTAGCTGTTGGCCGAGTAGAAGAGCACGTACGCATCGTCATGGCGGATCAGCACCGGGGCCTCGACGACGGCGCCGTGCCAGTCCTCTGACTGTTTGATGAGCTTGACCGATTCACCGACGACAGTGCGCCCGTCGGCCGAGAGCGACGAGAGCTGCAGCCAGGTATCGAGGTCACAGCAGTTGCCGTCGTTCTTCCACACCAGCCAGCGACTCCCGTCCAGATCGACGAAGGCGCTGGCATCAATCGCGCCTCCCTCCTCTGTGGGGCATATCAGCGGCAGCGCTGAGGGTGATTCGAATGGGCCCGTCGGCGTTGTGGCGCTGGCAACGCCGATGCATTGCAGCCCGGATGCGCGGTCGGCGGCCGTGAAGTACAGGAGGAACTCTTCGTTCGACCCTGTGGTCACTTCGGGCGCCCAGGTCTTGCCGCTATCAGCCCACGCCGGGAGGTCCGGAAAGACGTCTTCGTCGTGGACCTCCCACGACTCCAGATCCGTCGACGTGGCGTACTGCACATTCGCGACGAGTGAATTGGTGGCGTAGGCGTAATAGGTGTCCCCCACGAGGAGCACATCCGGGTCCGGAAAATTCTGGTCGATCGCGAAGACCGCTGGTGGGATGTCGGCCGCGGCGTCGCCGTCCCCGGACACCCCGCCGGCGCATCCGGCCAGGGCCGCCACCATCGCACAGACGCAGAGCGTGATGGCGGACCTGCCCGGATTCACCCCTTCACGCCCGAACTGGCGACGCTTTCGACGATCTGTTTCTGGGCCATCGAGAACAGCACGAGCACCGGGACGGACGCGATGACCGCGCCGGCCATGACAATGCTGAAGTGGGTGGAGTACGCGCCCTGCAATTGAGACAGCCCAGGCTGCAGGGTGAGGTTCTCCGGGCTCAACAGAACGTAGATGGGCCAGAGGAAGTCGTTCCAGTTTCCGAGGAAGGTCAGAATCGCCAGGGTGGACAGGGCCGGTTTGGCGAGCGGGATGACGATCTGCAGAAAGATCCGGATGTCCCCGGCACCGTCGATTCTGGCGGCTTCCTCGATCTCCGTCGGTAGCCCCACAAAGAATTGCCGAAGGAAGAAGATGCCGAATGCTCCCGCTGCGCCCGGCACCGAGACGGCCCACAGGGTGTCGAGCCAGCCCAAGTTCTGCACGATGAGGTAGTTCGGGATCAGGAAGATCACCGGCGGCACGAGCAAGGTGCCGATGATGATCCCGAACACGAGCCGCTTGCCCCGGAACTCGAGCCTGGCCAGCGCGTATGCCCCCATCGATGCGGTCACCAAGACGATGACGGTCTGCAGCGTGGCTGCCACGAGGCTGTTGAGCAGCCAGCGGAAGATCGGCTGCTGCCCGCTAGCCAAGGTCCGGTACGCATCCGCCGAGAACGGGTTGGGCAGGATCGAGTACGGGTTGGAGATGACGTCGGTGTCGGTCTTGAACGAGGTGATCACGATCCAGACCAGGGGAAGGATGATCGTGAGGGCGACGACAACCAGCGTGCTGTAGAGCGCGAGGCGCCGCATGCGCGCACCGCTGGGCACCCGCCGCGGAGTGAATGTAGTCATCGATGATCCTTAGGGTTTGTCCCGCTGAAGGCGGAAGTTGATCACGCTGATGATCGCCAGGAAAGCGAAGAGGACGTAGCTCATTGCCGCCGCCGCCGCCATGTTGTTCTGCGACAGCCCCTGGTCCGAGATGTACATGATCGCGGTACGGGTCTGATTGGCCGGACCACCCTTGGTCAGGATGTAGGACTGCCCGAACATATTGGCCGACGCCAGGATCGTGGTGGTGCTCACGAACAGCATCACCGGGCGCAGCCCCGGCAGGGTGACGCTCCAGAACTTGCGGATCGCCCCGGCGCCGTCCAGCGAGGCCGCCTCATAAAGATCGGTGTTGATGCCCTTGAGACCGGCGAGCAGGATCACGGCATTGAATCCGAGCGTCCACCAGACGGTGACGCCAACCAGCGAAACCCAAGCCCACGGCACGTCGACAGTCCACGGGATGTCCGTGGGCAGGCCGATCAACCCGAGGAGGTGGTTGAGCATCCCGGACTGGGTGTCAAGCATGTATTTCCAGATCACGCCGATCACGGCGACGCCCAGCACATAGGGCGCAAAGAAAATGGCCCGGAATGCCGTTCCGCCGGCGATTCTCTGATTGAGCAGGAGGGCGACTCCGAGGGGGATGATGAGCAGGAACGGCACGCTCGCGAGCGTGAAGATGCCCGTGGCCCCCAGGCTCTGCCAGAAGTCCCCGAAGAACACCGACCCCGGAGTGACCAGATCGACGTAGTTCTGAAGCCCGATGAAGGACTGCTCAGACTTGTACGGGCTCCAGTCGGTGACACTGATCCACAGGCCGAACACGGCCGGTCCGATCACGAAGGTCAGGAAGAGCACCAGGAAGGGGGCGAGAAAAGCGTAGGCGGTCCAGGTCCGCCTGCGGGGCCCCGACCCGCCGGCGCTCACGCGCCGGCCGGTCGGGGACACGGACGCCACCGGCGCCGTGGGGAGGGGTGCCAGGCTAGTCACCGTACTTCGCCTCGTTCTGCGCCAGGATCGCGTCGGCCTGCTTTGCCGCGTCGTCGAGCGCCGCGGTGGGGGTCTTCTTGCCGGTGAGGGCCTCGTTGAGCGCCGTGGTGATGAGCGCGTTCGCGGCGGCGATGCCCGGTGCGCTGGTCTCGTAGTGCGCGTAGGGCAGCTCGTCGATGAAGGTGGCGAGGTTGGGGTAGGCCTCGACCAGTGCGGGGTCGTTACGCACATCGTTTGCCGCGGGCAGCTCGCCGGTCTCGGCCCAGCCGCTGGAGTTCTCGTTCATCCACTTGACGAACGTGGCTGCCGCGGAGGTCTTGTTCGCATCCTGACCCTTGTTGTTCATGAACATCCAGTGGGTCGAGCTGGACCAGACTGCCTTCTCCGTCCCGATCTGGGGCACGGCCGCTGCGGTCCAATCGAGGGCGTCGAACGCCTCGTTGGTGGTCTGCCAGACACCGTTCCAGTTGTAGGCCGTCTGACCGGAGAGCAACCCCTTGATGTTGCCGTCCTGCGCCACGTTGGCCGGGCTGTAGCCCTGGTCGACCAGGTCGGTCATGTGGGTCAGCGCCTGAACGCCGGCTTCGGAGTTGAAGGTCGCCTTGGTCACGTCGTCGTTGTACAGGTCGCCGCCGAACTGCCAGAGCAGCGACTGGAACTCGAAGGTGCCGGTGAAGACGTATCCGTCGACCCATTCACCCTGGATGCCGGCTGCCTTGAGCGTCTCCAACGCGGCCATGTAGCCGTCCTTGTCGGTGGGCACGACGGCGGGGTCGATGCCGGCGGACTTGAGCACGTCGTTGTTGACGTAGAGACCGAGCGGTGTCACGCTCCACGGGATGCCGTACTGGCTGCCGGAGTAGGCGCCCGCGTCCATGAGGCCCTCGGGGAAGTCGTCCGCGGTGTATCCGAGGTCGTCGATGATGGCGTCGGCCTCCAACAGCAGGCCCTGGGCCGCGTAGGTGGCGACGTCGTCACCGTGCGCCACGGCGACGTCGGGGCCCTTGCCGGCTTTGATGGCCAACGGCATCTTCTTGGAGATGTCGCCCCATTCCATGGGAACGTTCTTGACCACGATGTTCGGGTGCTCGGCGTTGAACTTCTCGACGAGTTTGGGAACGAGCACCGGGGCGGCTCCGCCGGTCCAGCCGTTCCAGAAGCTGATCGTCACATCCGGACCGGTGTAATCGGCTCCGGAAACGGCGCCGCCACCGGAGCTTGCGGCTCCGCTGCCGCAGCCGGCGAGGGCCACCCCCATTCCGACCGCCAAGGTCACGGCGATTGCGCGACGCGCGAATCCTTCCTTCATGGTGCTCTCCTTTGAGTAGTCGCCCGACACGGCGAAGAATGAGTCACATCAGCCGTCGGACCGGGGGTGCGGTGCTTTCCGGACCGGCGTGTGAAAACCGGATGATGCGACGGGGATAAATTTACAGCGCTAGAAAGTGATCCGTCAAGCGTCATTTGTATCACGGCGCGAACGGGCACGACGGCTAGAGTCGTGAATGGAACCCGCACGCGCCCTCGAAGCGCCGACTCAAGGAGCAGCCATGGCCGGAGTTCGACTCCAGGACGTCGCCGCCCACGCCGGCGTGTCGATGAAGACCGTGTCGAATGTCGTGCACGCACATCCCCACGTCTCCGCCGCGATGCGCGAGCGGGTGCAGCGCGCCATCGACGACCTCGGTTACCGGCCGAACGCGCTGGGGAGGCGCCTGGCCACGGGCCGCACCGGCCTGATCGCCCTCGCCTTCGCCGATGTGCGACTGGCCTACTTCTCCGAGCTTGCGAGTCTGGTGTCAGCCGCAGCGGCCTCGACGGGCGCCGGATACAGGCTGCTGCTCGAGGAAACGTCCGGCACGATCGAGGGCGAACGGGCGGTCCTCTCGTCCAGCGAAGCCGGCCTCGTCGACGGCATGCTCTTCCAGCCCTCGATGATGTCCTCCACCGAAGTGGCCCAGCGTCGCGGGGACATTCCCATGGTGCTCTTGGGCGAGGGCGCCGCGCCGATCGGCGTCGACCACGTGATGATCGACAACGTTGCGGCCGCCAACCGGGCCACCCGCCACATCAGCGCGCTCGGGCGGACCCGGATCGCGTTCGTCGGACACGAGGAAAGCGGCCAGTCGGCCACCTCCACCCAGCGGTTGATCGGCTACCAGCAGGGGCTCGAGGAGTCCGGCCTGGCCGTGGACATGTCCCTACTCATCCCCACCCAGGCCATCGCTCCGGCCGAAGCAGCCCGCGCCGTCGGCGCGGCGCTGGATCGGGGCCTCAGGTTTGACGGCCTGGTCTGTCGGGACGACCTTGCCGCGATCGGCGCACTGCGCGCCCTCCAGGAACGGGGGATCCGCATTCCCGACGATGTGGCCGTCGTGGGCTGGGACGACATCTCCTTCGCCGCAGTGACCTTCCCCAGCCTGACCACGATCGCCCCCGACATGCCCGCACTGGCCAGGGTCGCCCTCGAAATGCTCGAGGAACGCATCGCCGGGTACACCGGACTGGGGCGACACCGCCTGGTGGATTTCGACCTCGTCGTCAGGGAAAGCGCTCCGGCAGCACCCCCGGCCTGACCCGGTCGCGAGGCCAGTCGTTGGTCAAATTCAGATATCCGGTTTTACAGCGCTGCAAATTGGGTGCATTATGGGTGTCATGAGTAGCAGCGTCGACCTCGAGCCCGCCGTCTTTCGCGCCAGCCAGCAGGACGGGCGCTACCCGCGCCCCCAGCTGGTGCGCCCGTCCTGGACAGAGCTGTCCGGGGAGTGGGACTTCGCCTTCGATGACGCCGATGCCGGCCTGGCCGCCCGGTGGTTCGCCGACCCGCAGTTCGATCGGAGAATCCAGGTTCCCTTCCCCTTCGAGTCGGCCGCGTCGGGAATCCAGGACACCGGATTCCACCAGGTCATCTGGTATTCGAGGTCCTTCGACGACAACGACCTTGCGGGTGCGGGCTTCTTCACGGGTCAGCGCCTGCACGTGCACTTCGGCGCGGTGGACTACCGCGCCAGCGTGTGGGTCGACGGGACGTTCCTCGGGCAGCACGAGGGAGGACACACCCCGTTCAGCTTCGACATCACCGACGCCGTCGTGCCCGGCCTGCCCGAGCACACCATCGTGGTCAGGGCAGAGGACGACCCCCTCGACGTGACGCAGCCACGCGGCAAGCAGGACTGGCGGGTCGATCCGCACTCCATCTGGTACCACCGCACGAGCGGCATCTGGCAGCCGGTCTGGCTCGAGTCCACGAACCCGCTCGCGGTCACCCTCCTGCACTGGATGCCCGACCTGACCGACGCGAGCGTCCGGGTCAGGGTCGACTTCAGTCGCCGGCCCGCGACCGGAACGACGGTGTCGCTCAGCCTCAGTGTCGACGGTGTCCCCCTGACCCACACGACGGTCGCCGTGACCGCCACCACCCAGACCTTCACACTCGCGCTCCCCGTGCAGATGAACGGCCAGGCCTACGAGGAGCTGCTCTGGACTCCGGAGTCACCCCGATTGATCGACGCCACCCTGACCGTGCGCACCGGTTCGTCGCCGCATGTCCAGGGCACGGTCGTCGACACTGTGCATTCCTATCTCGGTCTTCGCTCCGCGGCCATCGCCAACGGCCGGTTCCTCCTGAACGACCGTCCGTATTATGTGCGGTCGGTTCTGCAGCAGGGCTACTGGCCCCAGTCCCACCTCGCCAGCCCGTCACCGGAGGCGCTGCGCCGGGACGTCGAGCTCATCAAGGAACTCGGTTTCAATGCGACCCGTGTGCACCAGAAGATCGAGGACCCGCGCTTCCTCTACTGGACCGACCGGCTCGGCCTCCTGGTCTGGGGCGAGACGCCCGGTGCCTTCGAGTTCGGCGCCACGGCCGTGCACCGGATGGTGGCGGAATGGACCGAGGTCATCGAGCGCGACCTCTCCCACCCCTCCCTGGTGACCTGGGTGCCTCTGAACGAGAGTTGGGGGGTGCAGCACATCGCCCACGACCCCGCCCAACAGAACTACGCACGTGCCCTCGTGGCGCTCACCCGAACGTTGGACCCGTCCCGGCCGGTCATCTCCAATGACGGCTGGGAGCACGTCGACTCCGACATCCTGTCGGTGCACGACTACGAATCGGTGGGCGAGATCCTGCGGGCACGCTACCTGGACGAGGACGCGAAGCGCACCCTGCTCGGTGACCTCGGCCCCGCCGGTCGGCGCCTGCTGCTGCCCGGCCAGGAAATCGGGGAGCGCCCGGTCATGCTCACCGAATTCGGCGGCATCTCCTTTGCCACCCACTACACGGACAGCGACGCCTGGGGCTACTCGAGCGCGCAGACCGCTGAGGAGTTCCTCGAACGGATGGACGCCGTTGTTTCCGCCGTGCACGCCAGTACGTTCCTGGCCGGATTCTGCTACACCCAGCTCACCGACACGCTGCAGGAGACCAACGGACTGCTTGACGAGAACCGGAAGCCCAAGGCGCCGGTGCAGCAGCTTCGCGCCGTGATCACCCAGACCGCGGCGGCGACGCCCGCGCTGGGCTAGACCGCGCCGAGCGCACGCACACACCCCGGACGATCACTCGTCCGGGGTGTTTCTGGTTGTTGCCGGTGCGCGTCAGGCGCGGCGGATGCGGCGGGCAACCAGCAGGCCGGCGCCGAGCAGCACCGCGAACACGCTCATGGCCAGTGCCGGAACGCTCCAGCCGGCCACACCCGTTTCGGCGAGCTCACGCGCCGGCGGGGTCGGGGTCGGGGTCGATACGGTGACCGGCGGGGTCACGACGGCCGGCGGGGTCGACACGGGGGGCGTCGTCACCGGCGGGGTCGTGGCCGGCGGGGTCGTTGCCGGCGGGGTCGTGGCCGGGGGCGTGACCGGGGGCACGGTCGCCGGCGGCGTGCTGACCGGCGGCGTGGCCGGAGGCGTGCTGACCGGCGGCGTGCTGACCGGAGGAGTTGCCGGCGGCGTGGCCGGCGGCGTGGCCGGCGGCGTGGCCGGCGGCGTGGCCGGCGGCGTGGCCGGCGGCGTGCTGACCATGAGGCACGCCGTCGTCGTATCGGAGACGGTGTAGTCGTAGCCCTTGTCGTGCGCGTCGAGGGCCACTGTGTAGGTGTGCGCCTTCTGGTCGTCCAGGGCGATGGTGGACGTGTAGGTCGTGCCGAATGCGACGGCCGGGTTCGTCTTGCCGTCGATGGTGACCGTGACGGTGTTCGGCGTGTTGTCCGCCGCCACGGCGGGGTTGCCGCCGCTGGCCGGCTGGGCGGCGATGAGCGTGTAACCGGTGAAGTGCATCGAGAGCGAGTCACAGGTGGCCGTCACCGCCGGGGTATGGGCGAAGGCCGGGGCGGCGATGCCGGCGACGGCCAGGCCACCGATGAGCAGGGTGGAACCGAAGATCGTGACGGCTCTGGTGGGAAAAGTGGGAAAAATGGCCATGGTGTTCTTACCTCACGGGTCGATGGAGACGTGTCCGCGCGGGCCCCGAGTCGGGACGCGGCGACTTCTGCGTTTGCGCGCGCCGGATCGCTCGGCAGGCACGCTGGAGGACCCTCCAGGCGATGCCCGGGTGGATGTACGCGAGTGGGCGTGGGTGCGCGCCTCAACGATGTCGGGGTGCGCTACGACCGCCGGCGATCGACCGCCGGCCACTGAGACGTGGCTGGTGTTCAGGCCGATCGGGCCTACTCGCTCTCGGCCTCATGATTGGCGGCCGGTCCCCCTTTATGAGGACAAGCCTATGCACGGATGCCCAGATCCTCTAGGGGCGGCGCACCCCCAGTCCGAGCTGGCTTGGGATTCCCCCGCCACCACGTCGCCGGCCACCACGTCCGGCGCTCGCCGGCCTGCGGCGCCGATCCGGCGCATCCGATGTTTCGGCCACCGGCCAGCCAGGGACGGCTGCCGCACCGCGGTGCGGCAGAATAGGCAGGTGCCCCACGACTTGCTCGCCCTGTTCGACCTGGGCGAGGAGTCTGCCGAATTGCTCGTGCCGCCGCCTCCGCCACCGCCGCCCGCGCATTCCCATCTGTTGCGCATCGTGGCCGACTCCACCGACCGGGTCGCCTGGCTGCGGGCTCGCAGCCAGGGCATCACCGCCACGGATGTCGCCAAGCTCGCCACGCAGAAGTCCGTACACACCGCGGCGAGGGAGAAGATCAACGGCAGCGGTTTCAGCGGCAATCCGTATACCGACCACGGTCGGGCCCGGGAGCCGGAGATCGCCGCTTGGGTGCTGGCGAACTACGGCATCGAACCGAGCACCAACCTGTTCCACGCGGCAGAGCAGCCCCGCCACCTGGCCACGCCCGACGGTCTCGGCCTGGCGGGCAACGGCGTGTTCGAACTCGCCGAGATCAAGACCACCAGCAAGCCCTGGCGCAGCATCCCCCGTTCGTACCTGCGCCAGATCTGGTGGCAGCAGTACGTACTCGGCGCCGACCGCACCCTGTTGGTGTGGGAGGAGCACGACAACTTCGTGCCCCGCTCTGCCGTTCCCGAGTGCCGGTGGATCGACCGGGACGACGACCAGATCAGCATTCTGGTGGGGTTCGCCGACCAGCTGATCGACCTGCTCAACCAACAGCGGGCGCGCGAAATAGCCAACGAGCCGCCGCCGTACGACTACGGCCGCTGAGGCGCACGCCCATCATTTGATTTCATTCGACCGAAATAAGTCGAATGGTGTGATTTGATGGTGCCATGATCGACATAAGTCGTGGAGACGCGCTGGGCTCCACCGGCACGAGTGACCTCTTCCAGATCCTTCGCGACGGACGGTCCCGCACGCGCACCGAACTGGCCGCCCTCACCGGGCTCGCGCGCTCCACCATCGCCCTGCGGATCGACTCCCTGGTCAAGCTCGGACTCGTCGGCCCCACCGCGGACGCACCGTCCACCGGCGGCCGGCCGTCCTCCCAGGTGGCGCTGGCCACCGGCATGAAGATCGTGCTCGGCGTGGACATCGGCGCCTCTCACGTGCGCATTGCGGTCAGCGACCTGACCGGGCGACCGCTGCATGAAACCAGCACCGACATCGCCATCGCCGACGGCCCCGACGCCGTTCTCGGCTGGGTGATCGAGGCCGGCGGCGCGCTGCTTCGCGATTCCGGCCGACCTGTTTCCGACCTGCTCGCGATCGGGGTGGGCCTGCCCGGTCCGGTCGAATACAGCAGCGGCCGCCCCATCAACCCGCCGATCATGCCCGGCTGGGACCGGTTCGATGTGCGCGGCACCCTGGAAGCGCATTTCCACGTTCCGGTGCTCGTCGACAACGACGTGAACATCATGGCGCTCGGCGAACGCGAGACGGCCTGGCCGGATGTGGACCACCTCATCTTCGTCAAGGTCGCCACCGGCATCGGCTCCGGCGTGATCTCGGGTGGGATCCTGCAGCGCGGCGCGCAGGGTATCGCCGGCGACATCGGGCACGTGCAGGTGCCGCGCGGGGCCGACGTGCCCTGCCACTGCGGAAATCGGGGCTGCCTGGAGGCTCTGGCGTCCGGCCCGGCGCTGGCCGTGCAGCTGCGCGGCCGCGGGTTGGATATCAGCACCAATCAGGATGTGGTCGACCTGGTCAAGCGCGGAAACCTCGAGGCCATCCAGGCCGTGCGCCAGGCCGGCCGGGACCTCGGCGAGGTGCTCACCGCCTGCGTCAGCCTGATCAACCCGTCGGTGATCGTGATCGGCGGCTCGATGGCGCAAGCCGGGGAGCACCTCATCGCCGGCGTGCGCGAAGTGGTGTACACCCGGTCGATGCCACTGGCCACCCAGCACCTGCAGATCATCCAGTCCGGCGCCGGACCCGACGCGGCCGTGATCGGGGCCAGCATGCTGGCCATCCATCACGCCCTGTCCCCCGCCAGGGTCGACGCCATGGTGCTCGAGCTGATGGAGTCCGCCGCGCGGTCGGTGTAACCACCGTCAGCGGCTGCTGAACGCGGCGTCGAACGACGCCGTGGGCGCCTCGAACGCCAGCGCCCGCACAAACGCCAGGGCCTCGGGTGCACCGAGCAGGCGATCCATGCCGGCGTCCTCCCACTCCACCGACAGCGGACCGTCGTAGCCGATGGTGTTGAGCATCCTGAAGCTGTCCTCCCAGGGCACGTCGCCGTGCCCGGTGGAGATGAAGTCCCAGCCCCGGCGCGGGTCGGCCCAGGCCAGGTGCGAGCCCAACCGGCCGTTGCGCCCGTTGACCATGCGCTTCTTGGTGTCCTTGCAGTCCACGTGATAGATCCGGTCCCGGAAGTCCCAGAGGAAGCCGACCGGGTCCAAGTCCTGCCAGACGAAGTGACTCGGGTCCCAGTTGAGCCCGAACGCCTCGCGGTGGCCGATCGCCTCGAGGGTGCGCACGGTGGTCCAATAGTCATAGGCGATCTCGCTGGGGTGCACTTCGTGCGCGAACCGCACGCCCACCTCGTCGAAGACGTCGAGGATCGGGTTCCACCGGTCGGCGAAATCCTGGTAACCGGCGTCGACGGCCTCCTGCGACACCGGCGGGAACATGGCGACGTACTTCCAGATCGACGAGCCTGTGAAGCCGATCACGGTCTTCACCCCCAGCTTCGCAGCCAGCCGAGCGGTGTGCTTCATCTCCTCCGCCGCCCGCCGCCGCACACCCTCGGGGTCGCCGTCGCCCCACACCACATCGGGCAGGATGTCCCGGTGCCGCTGGTCGATCGGGTCGTCGCACACCGCCTGTCCCTTGAGGTGGTTCGAGATGGCGTAGACCTTGAGGTTGTACCTGGCCAGGATCGCCAGCCGGTCGGCCACGTACGCGTCGTCGTCCCACCGCCAGGGGTTCAGATGGTCGCCCCAGCAGGCGATTTCGAGGCCGTCATAGCCCCAACCCGACGCGAGCCGGGCCACCTCTTCGAACGGAAGGTCGGCCCACTGGCCGGTGAACAGGGTGACGGGACGGGGCATCGTATTCTCCTGAGACTAGGTGGAACCGTGCGTGCTGGAGCCGTGCTGACTAGAACCGTGCTGACTAGAACCGTGCTTGGTGGAACCGTACTGAATCGACCCGTCCGGACAAGGGGCAGGTCAGGCGTTCTCGAGGGTGGGCGTCCAGGCGCTGCCGGTCGCGGCGCTGCGTTCGACAGCGGCGAGCACCTGTTGAACGTGCAGTCCATCCGCGAACGACGGTGTCGGCTGGGTGCCGGCCATGATCGCCTCCACGAAGTCCCTGGCCT